>Ga0307474_10000053_pt1 | contig 83948 bp, 74 predicted proteins | sample atmos_gasesECM1C_2_FD_203312 | JGI IMG/M metagenome (GOLD analysis project Ga0307474, IMG submission 203312) | Hardwood forest soil microbial communities from Morgan-Monroe State Forest, Indiana, United States - atmos_gasesECM1C_05 | ecosystem: Environmental > Terrestrial > Soil > Temperate...
AGCATCATTTTGCGAAGATGGGTCATAGGTATTCTCCTTATGACCCAACCTTATCTGCTCACCGCCACACTGCCGACACCGAGCACGCGAAAGCGTCTGCCGCTAAGGCTTCGTTCAAACGGGCTTGGGGGACACCAATGGCCAATTCCCCGAAGCCGACTTCGGGGAAATCTGCGACCCTGCTGGCGTTGCGCGACATGGAAGAGACCAGTTTGCTAGGAATACCAATATAAGTTCTAGGGGGTTGATTGACTCTCCGTATGATGCTTCTTGGGTTGTTGGGTGATCTGCCTTTGCGCGGTTTGCCGCAAAGAGTGTCAGCGACCCAATGCCGACCGCCTGAATTCGGAAGGAGAGCGGCCATAAGCTCCGCGGAATGCGGCGCTGAAATGGCTGTGACTCGAAAAGCCCAGGTCCTGGCTTAGATCCGTTAGGTCGTCATAGTTGGCCAGAAGGTCCAGCGCCCGTGCAAGCCGCAGACGCAATTGATAGCGGTATAGGGGCAGCCCTTCCACCTGTTGGAAGACTTGTGTGAGGTAGACCGGAGAGCCGCGCACCTCAGCGGCAACTTCGGCCAAGGTCCAACGTCGCGCCAGATGGCTCGCCAACACAAGCTTCACTCGGTCCACCAACCGCTGCCGTCCGAAAGTAGCTCCCGGAGCGTGAGTGGTGCGCGGGCCTAGAGCCCTTTGTACGAGAGTCAACGATAGGCTCTCTGCCTCCAGGGGTTCCGCGATCTTTTGGCGCAGACTGTGCCGTAACAACGCCACCAGCGCTTGGGTCCGTGCGTCAATCCGCAGGCGCGGCGGGCGAAACAAAAGGTTCGCGCCGTCGCGCAGAACGGAACCCGGCGATAATTCACGCAGCATCGCTTCGCTGATAACCAACGTCAGACTGGCGTCACCACCCGGAACAGGGTGACTGATCCGGTAGCCTTCAAAGGCATTGAAAAACAGCACGTGGTTTGCTTCGGCTACGGCCTGGTCACGTCCAACGTGCCGCACATATACGCCTCTGTACGGAAACACCAATTGCGTCGTGCTCGTGCACTCTTCGGCGCTCTGATGTCGGCAGGTGCCCCTGCAGTACGTGTCCCGAATGGTAACGGTTGGAGAGCTCAGCAAAGATTCAACCACAAATTCAGGGACCGGTTTGGTTTCGTTCCTTAACACCATATTCTCTACCAACCCGGATGAGCGGTTTTCAAGCGAGAGGCCAGATCCAAGGGTATCACGGCGCTTTGACAGTGGCTTATGTGTTTCGGCGTGCCGCATCACGGATCGAGTAGCTTCCCTGAATCTCAATCGATAGGTGCGCCGGACAGAGCGACTTCAAGAAGTCTCGCGCGTCGAAGATTTCACCGGCAGCGAATACGCCAGCCGTTTTGTCCCGCATGTTGACGACGCGCTGAGCTGCTTCCACTACGAGGGGCGCGGTAAAAGCGTAAATGTCTCGCCCTGTCGCTACTGCGCGGCGTTCCTCGCTTCCCGCACGCGCCACCACCTCAACGAGGAAAGTTTGTGCTGAACGTCCGGTCTTGTCGGTCGCAGGCGGCGGCGATGGGTCAGGATCGTCCAAGTTGAGTGGATTGAGCGTGATGTAGGTGCGAATCTCGTGCGTCCTTAGGTGACGCGGAATCGTAACGCTGTCCGCCGTGGTGAATTCTCCAACGACCACCTGCGTTCCTATGGGAGGCGGGAAAGTCCAATTGACGATCGGCGCGTCGTCGGTGCGGAACTGCAGTCGATGATTGGAGAAGACAATTCGTTGGCCGCTCCTCCGCTGCCGCGAAACCTGGCTGGTGGCCCTTGTTCCAAGGGTCGGCTTCCAGCTACTAAGGGCATACGCGATGCAAATCTCATCTGCGATCGTCCAATCTCCCATGGCCGCCGTCGCGAGCAGGTCACTCAGTCCGCCATAGAAGGCCATCGCGGGCACAATCACAATGCCTGCCTCGCACGCTCGATTTGCATATTGCTCGAAGGTATCCGCGATGGCCTCTATCTCGGCCGCTACGTCCAAATAAGGAATCTCCGCGCGCAGCGCAGCTTCGATCACTGGCACGGAGGTTCTGGCGAAAGGTCCAGCACAATTGATAACAGCTGCTGAGCCGGCAAGTGCGCGTTCGAGCGAGGCTGAGTCGTCGACACGCGCGGGCCGTAAGTCGAGTCCCGGATGTACATCCCCGAGAGCATTCAGCTTATCGGGATCTCGTCCCGAGAGGACCGGCGTCCATCCACGTTGGCGCAACTCGGAAACGACAAAGCGACCGGTGTGCCCGTACGCGCCAAAAACGGTGACTCTTTGATTCGACGTCACCGGAGAATCCCTTGCGTGGCAAGTGATTTGTCGTTCCACAGCGTAGCCGCCTCTTCCGCAATCAGGTCGGGCATTTCTTCGGGGAAGAAGAGATTTGCACTTTCACTCTTCTTATGCCGCGCGAGCCTGGGAGAGTACGGTCGACCCACTCGGCCCACTTCACACTGAAGAGCACGTCTTTCAGTCCCCACACCATGCGGGCTGGCCCTTTCCATTGACCCAGGTTCTCGCGTATTGCGACGAGCGAGTTTGTTCCCATGGAAACGGCGTATTCGTTTACCTGGGATCTCTTGAGTGGCGTCTCGACGAGCGGGCGGAAATAGGTCTCGATGGTTTCGTCCGCAAGCTTTTCGGGATTTGTGAAAGCAAGACCGCCCATTCCTTGGGGCGAGCGGGCGAGTTGCTTGTCGTAATTGGGGAACGATGAATTTGTCCACGAATGTGCCTTTCTTCGCCTGTTCAATGAACGGGAGAAACTGTGGCGGAGGGCTGTTTTCGTCTACGTCGCAGTTGGTCAACAGTAGAGTTCTGAGTCGACGGGGATACTTTGCCAGGAACAACTGAGCAACCAGCCCGCCGCTGTCATTGGCTACCTGATCCACTGCATCGATGTGAAGCGAGTCCAACAGCATGGCCAACATGGTCGCTTGTGTTTCAGGAGAAATCTTTTGGCCCTTTGGGGTTTGCGTGTATCCCATGCCCATTACGTCGGGTGCGATACAGCGGCGGTATGCGTGAAGCCTCTCGAGCGCTCCGCGCCACTGGAAACCGTTGAGGGGATATCCGTGGATGAATAGCGCCGCAAGTCCATGACCGCGTTCTACGTAGGCGACACGGCTGACAGGCAGATCGGCGAATCGGCGCGACGCGTGAAAAGCTTTGGCGTCGATTGTTTTTGAGTTTGCCGGTTTTGCAAAGGCCACGGTTCCCGACAGAAGCGCCGCGCCGGTTGCCGATAGGGAGTGCAGAAAATCTCTTCGTTTCATTGGCTCTCTTCAATCTCGAATGACGGGACCGCGGACTCCGTCCGCGGCCCTTACGGCGGCGTGTGCAGTAGAAGTTTAGGGAGGAACTAAGGCGCGGTTGCCAGTTCCTTCTTCGACGTTTGTTCTTCCACTAGCTGCCAGTGTGCACGTAGTTCCTTGTCGAATTCTTCCCAGCGTTCCTCCGGGAAAAAGATTCTGGCATCCTTGAATTCGACACGATGCCGGGTGCCCGGGATGTTCTGCGCGAGCCAGTGCGACCACTTCACTGGGAAATACACGTCGTCCGTGCCCCAGACGATCAACGTTGGCACCTTCAACGTTTTAAGCTGTGGCTCAATGGCAAGAGTGTGCTTGTTGTCGAAAGCTGCGAGGAAGCGCTCTAGGTCGTGCGTTCGCTGGGGGTTCTTAACGAACGGACACAAATAGGTTTCGATGCTGTCGTCGCTTAGCTGCTCCGGATGCTCGTAGGCTGGTCCCAAGGCCTGGGGCGATCGATAGACACGCTTGTCCGCCAACATCGCATCGAGCGTTCCGCGTAAGCCTCCACCGGCGGCCATCGCGAGAAATGGCTTGAAGGCCTCAGGCGGCCAGTTATCGTGGGTGTCGCAATCGGTAAGTGTGAGGCTCCGCACCCGTTCCGGATACAGTGCTGCGAAAAGTTGTGAAATGCCTCCACCGCTGTCATTGCCTACGAGGTCCACCTGATCGATTTTCAAGGCATCGAGAAATTCCTTGAGCATCTTTGCATTGGCGGTGACCGACACGTCCTGATTCGGCGCGATTTCGGTGTCGCCGTGCGCCAGCAAGTCCACAGCAATGGAGCGCCTGATATCCGACAAATCCGTTAACTGGTGACGCCACAAATGGCTGTTCAGCAAAACGCCGTGAACGAATAATGCAACCGGACCAGAACCTTGCTCGACATAGCTGATACGCCCTGATGCGGTTTGCACGCTGCGCCGGACCGGCAATGTTTTGTTTCCAGCTGCCGCCGCTGCACTCAATCCCGGTTTCGAAGTCATTACGTTTTCCTTTCCGTACGCTTGGCTTAACACCACCACACCCAGGAAAAAAGCTGCGATTAGAACGTTCGTCCTCCGTACCGCGACGGGCTGAGCTAGCCGCCGCCGCTGTTGGTGAACGCTCGTAAGTAGTAGATTCGATCCCAGAGCTCAGCCCCGCCTTGACGAAGAACTCGCTTCCTTTAGCTTCTGGGCGCACTCGTCGCAGCACACTTCGACCGTTTTGCCACCGATTTTGACCTTGATGGCACCCTCATCCAATTTGCAGTCGCACGCAGCACAAGTTCTCTCGACCATGATTTTGTCTCCCACAAGAATTCCCGAAGATCGGGTGAATTCAGTAGGCCACTAAGGACGAGAGAGCCGCTATCAGGATCTTTAGCAATTTGGTGGAGACCCGCACGACGTGGATGGAGGTGCAAAACCCTCCTCCTGTCCTTCGGTGAGTAGCAAGTGGATCGTTGCCACAACCACAAGCTGTCCAAGAACGCTCTTCGCGGAGATCAACAGCGATTTGCGCCAAGCGGGCTTCGGGATCGCGTCCTCGTCGCGTCTGACGATGCAAAGGACGCAGCGACAGTGCAACAGGCCGGTTTCATCGATCTGGGAGTCATCAATCGCAATGTCGGCGACCAAACTACACGCCTAGTGGCGACTTGGACTTGGCTAAATACCGCAGTATCCATAGGGTGCAAAAGGTTCAGCGTTAATTTCGGAGCCGCGGCGCTGAGACCGACGCAGGCAGCGGAGAATCACTAGCATCGCAGTCTGTTAGCTAGAGCATTTCCGGGTTGGCGATCTGCCACGGCATCAGCGGAAACGCTTCGCCTCGGGAAAGCCAACAGCTACTCGTAGAATTGACTCTGGGAGCTCTGGCTTGCCCGCGTATGTCAGAGCTTCTCCGAGACGCGTTTCGGCTGCGATGATCGAGGGTGCCCTAGCGCCAACAATTTCTTGCGAATCGTCGATGTTACTTTGGCGCGGCTGCGCTTTCTTTTTGGTAGACCGCGCTCAACGTACCCTTGCTCTTCGCGATCGGCAGCAGGGTTGGATAGAATTGGACAAAAGTCGTATCAACCGCTGCATGTGACGCGTGGCACGTGTAACAACTCGCTTCCACTGGGACCATAGTCGCGAGCTTCTTGTCATCGAATCCGAAAAATGCCCATCCTCCCGGAAAGCGTGCCGTGTCCTTTACATGGACTTCGAGGCCCATGCGCTCAGCGCCCTGGTAATTGCCTTTTTGGTTGATGGAGCCCTTACCCTCGGCCATCCTCGCCTCCAGCACCAGCAAGGTCTTGTCTGGCCACGTTCCGGTCTCGATAAAAGCCTTGTAAGACGCGGGATCGACAAAGACATTGTCGAACATGTGATGGTCTGGCATCTGCAATGCAGGGTTGTAACTCATATCGAATCCGGAAGTGAGATAGATCCACTCGCGATAATTCTCGGGCAGTTTCAACTGGCCGTCAGCCGTATAGTCCGGACCTTTCGCGGCTTGACCCGCGGCCGTCCATGCACAGAGAAGCAAACCGGTGAATAGCAGAGTTTTCATTCGTGTCAGCATATGAGGAGTATCCGTCTTGCCTGTTTCGAGCGCTAGTCCTGCCGCTGCACTGAAAAGGCTACTGGCTGCATTTATTACCGCGAAGGAAGCAGAGGCTCGGCAAATTACTGCTTGCGCGCGAGATGGTACACCATATCCGTGTCCTTGCCATTCTTCTGCCAGGTCCACCGTTCCGTGATGTGGTCCTTGTCTTCAAAGTCCAGCACCATCTTGTGTTCATGCCCAACCGCGATGCTGGGGAGATTGCCGGCGCTCAGGAAAGTGAAGGTCAACTGCTTTACATCCCCGGAGGATGGCACTGCGCGCATGTGTGGTTGATTGTTGGTGGGGCAATAGTGCAGCAAAGAAATCCCGTCACCGTCGATGCTGTAAAGCGTAAGCATCTCCTCCATGCCAGACGCATTGAGCGTCTCCATCACGACTGTGTTCGAGATGGCTAGTTTGAAGTTGCTCTTCACTTCCTCGCCCTGCTCGTCTTTCCCCACCCAATCGCCCGCAAGATTCCCTAGCTTCTTGTAGGCATCTGGAGCGAAGTTCGATTGCTTTTGTGCGGAGACTGAGATCGTAAGCACGATGAAGGCGCACAGAACGCGAGCGGTATGCTGAATCATTGTCGGAGTCTCCCTATCTGAAGTTTCGAACCCGGCTGCCGTCCCGCATAACATCACAAATCGTAAGCGTTTTGGGCAGCCGACATCTCTGGGAAGAGACGCTAGCCTTACAACTTTGTTAGCTAAACGTCATTTCGCTTCAACTGAGCGAGTTGGCATCCATAAATTAGCAATGGAGGCAGCCGGTTGAAGCACGTGAAGTATCTATCCGGTAGAGTCCCCGCACCAGACCACCAACTGCAGGGGACCGGCCAGTCGCTGCATTTCTACGTCCGCTGACCCGCGCCGGGAGTTACTATTCACTTGTGAGCCTGGAACGCCTTCCTTCCAAGTCGCAGTGGTTCTGGATCGCTTCGATCTGGTTGGGTCTTGCGCTCTTCGATGCCACCCAGACGGTATTTGTCATGCGCTCGGAAGGCATGCACCACGCCTGGGTTCGCCTGTTCATTACTCTGCTCGTGGGTTGGTTACCGTGGGCATGCGCAACGCCGCTCGTCCTACGCCTCGGTCGACAACGCCCGTTGTCGCAATGGACGCATATCTCTACCTGGGCCATTCACATCGGGGCCTGTCTCACCATAGGTCTGGTCTATGCCGCGTGGAGAGGTTTGTTCGACGCGCTGCTCAACCCCTGGGCCAATCCGACTCCATCTCCCTTCAAAGCGGCTTGGCTTAACGAGTTCGAAAATGGCCTGCTGGCATATTTCATTCTTTACGGCACGATCCTCGCCGTTGGTTCGATGCTGGACTCGCGCGAGCGCCTGGCTCAACAAGAAACGGAAGCCGCGCGTCTTAGTGAACAACTCTCTAAAGCCCAACTCAGCGTACTTCGCCACCAGATCGAGCCACACTTTCTGTTCAACTCCCTCAACGCCATCGCCGGACTGGTCCGGGAAAATCGTAATGACGACGCCGTCAGCATGATCGCAGGCCTTAGCGATTTCCTGCGCCGTATCCTCAAGGACTCCCACCGGCAGGAAGTGCCCCTGGCCGAGGAAATGGATTTTTTACAAAGGTATCTGGACGTGCAAAAGGTGCGCTTCGCCGATCGCCTTCACCTTTCTGTGGATGTTCCGCAGGAACTGCTCGTAGCGCAGGTACCGAATCTAATCCTGCAACCGATGGTCGAGAACGCCGTCAAACATGGCATAGCGAAGCGCGCACAGGGTGGAACCATTCGTATCCGCGCCTCGCGCTTGAATGCCATGCTCACACTTAGCATTTTCAATGATGGCCCCAGCCTGACGGCGGATTGGGAGACAACCGGTTCCGGCATTGGCATCTCGAACGTGCGCACACGGCTACGCAGTCTCTACGGCGACTCGTTCGATCTGCGCCTCCAGAATCAAGACAACGGCGTCGAAGTCTCAGTCTCCGTGCCCTTCCGGGAGGCCTGATCGGTGCCATCCGAATCCACAACCCCAAGGTTGCGCGCACTCGTAGTGGACGACGAACCGCTTGCCCGCACAAACCTCACAGTACTTTTGCGGAAGGATCCAGAAATCGCTGAGGTCCGCGAATGCGGCTCGGGCGCAGAGGCGGTGGCCGAGATTCGATCCAGCCAACCCCATCTGGTATTCCTCGACGTACAAATGCCCGAGTGCGATGGCTTCGACGTGCTCGAACTACTGGGAGCGGATATGCCTCCGGCCGTGGTCTTCGTTACCGCTTACGATCAATATGCCCTGCGAGCTTTTGAAGCCGGCGCGCTCGACTACCTGCTGAAGCCTTTCGATAACGCCCGCTTCGAGCGATCCCTCAACCGCGCCAAGGAAAGAATCGCGACCGACCTCAAGCAGCCCCGCAAAATGGATCGCCTCGCTATCAAGAGCGCCGGGCGAATTTCCTTCGTCAAGCCTTCCGATATCGATTGGATCGAAGCCGCCGATTATTATGCGTGTCTGCATGTTGGTGGAAAATCCCATCTTCTGCGGCGAAGCCTCTCGAATCTCGATCAGGAGTTGGACCCGACTATCTTCTGCCGTATCCATCGCTCTACGATCGTCAACCTCGATCGCGTGCGTGGGCTCAAGCTGAACGCCGATGGCGACTACGACGTGCTGCTCGATCATGGAACGAGACTGTGCCTGAGCCGCCGGTACCGCAAGCAACTGCAGTGGCGTATGGGCCTCCGCCGCTCGCCTGACTCAGCTTAGGTTCCCGCGACCTACGGCAATCGCTTTCCAGAAGCTTTCGTAATGATGAGCAGAATATGACATGTTCCAGTTGAGCGTTACTGCATGGATGGCGCCGAGCCCGATAGAGATGATCGGCGCAATGCCGACCCCACGCCACACCACGAGTGCACCGGGGACCGAGAGAATTCTGCAAAGAATTCCCTCAGTTTTTCGATCACGAGTAAAGTTCTGCAACCTCATTTCAGCGGTTGACCTTAACGCCGATAAAATACATTATCCCGCAGATGGGCATCTGACCCACCGCGATTGCTTCCAATGAACCAGTTGCATCCCAGTTTCCCAACGTTCGAGTGGATTCTCCGGCGGAGGCGCTTGTACACACCAACTGCGCTCGACCGGAATCCGAGATTCAGTCAGCGACTGATAACGATTACGGTCAGAGCTTCGTGGCGATGAGTGACTGGCCTCTGATCGAGCAGAATATCGGGGTCGATCTCGCCCTAGATGTGCGGAAGCAGGCCAAGAAGATCAAGGCCCGACATTATCAATCACCGGGAAATACGACCAGATTGTGCGACCCTTCTATACTCAGGAGTTAGCTGATTTGATTTCCACTGCAAAGAAGGCCGAAATCCCTTCAGGACACTTGTCTTTTCTCGAAAACCAGTCGATCTAGCCTCAACGATGTTGACATTTCTACTTGAGAAGCATCCACAACAGGAGGTGCTTGAGAATTTCCTCTAAGGTCCAGGCCCACAAACGGGGCTTCTGGCGCTGACGGGGCCGCAGTATCTCTCCTGCTGTACTCACTTGAGTTTACACACGGCGGCGTTCGACGCGGCGAAGCAACTATGCAGGTTCACTGCGTGCGCGTTTCGCACATCCAATCACTACTAACAAATGTACGACGTTTCCGTATAGCTTTGTGCGCGTCGATTTACGCTCGGGAGGTTCCCAGAAAGCTATTCCCCTGTGCACGTCCGTACAGTATTGCTCAAGAAAGAGTACTAGCAAAAACTTAGCTCTCTAGGAGTAAATGAAAACCGAACCGTGAAGTTCCGCCAACCTTCAAGGATATCCAGGAATCTTAAGCATTGCCAAGGATAAAGAGGAGTTTTCATAAATGGCGAAAACAAAAGTTCCCTCCGGGCCGTGGAGAATCGATCCCCAGAAGCGGTCACAAGTAATCGACCGGTTTGGCCGAAACGTGGCATCCGTGGAACCAGAGACGGACGCAAGCTTGATCGCGACCGCACCGGACATGTTCACACTGCTCGAAAAGCTTGAAAAAGACGACGCCTCGATCCCTCAGGCGTTGCGGGAAGAAATCCAATTTGTTCTCCGCCGCGCGCGCGGAGATTTTGGCCTGGCGATTTTTCCCGGTGCCATATCCAGACAGGACCTTGAGAACCAAGACTGGCTGAAATTCGTTGCTGGATTGCTCAGGCCTTCGTTGGGAACTGAGTGATGATCGGCTGTGAAATGTCACCACTGGCAACGTTCTAGGATTGCTTCTCCATCATGAACGTTGTAGTCGTGCCGCGCTCCTTGTCGCTGAACTCAACTTTCATCGACTTCCCATCTTTGGAAACGGTCATGCGGCTTACACTGACCACTTTGCCATCCCGCTTATCGGTTTCCACGATGGTGTCGTCGCCAATACGCTTCAGCGAAACCAAGGTGTGGCCGGGGTCTCCCTGCATGGGATAGTCTTTCCCATCGAACTTTGCGTCGTAACTGGCACCGTTCGGGTCAGACCATTTCAATCCATCCGCCGTGCCCTGGTAGGTAGCGGTAAGCCCATTATTGGAAACGCTGGTAACCTTCTGCAGACGCCATGAGCCCGACATGGCGTGCGCACCTGCGGGCGCTTTATCCGCCCTCGTGTAGGTAATCTCTCCGGTTACCGGTTTGGCCTCGGTTGAATCGATGAATTTCGTCGTCATGGTTTGCCCGTCTGACGAAATGGTATCGGTCTCCGTGTACGCGGTTTTTCCATCTTTTTTTTGGGTAACCTCGACCGTATTGGTATCCACGACGTGAATGGCAACGGTGTCGTAATAGGGATGCCCGGTCACCTTCTGATCGGTGCCATCGGCCTTTGCTTCGACTTTCGGAACGCAAGTCAGGCAATGGTACACGCCTTTATCTACCAGATACTTGTCGGGTTTTTTCGGGAATTGCGCCGTGTCCAGCTTGGTCATCCAGGTTCCGTCGAACGGACTCTGCGCCATTAACATCGAAGGTGCAAATAGCAGCAGAGCAAGCAGCTTTTTCATAAAACACCTCCGTGATTCGGCGACCCAAAGAAAACGAGTGGCAGATGACAAGATCAGGCCGCCGTAAACGCCGCCATCATACACCCAAGCTGGACGGGCACTAATGCGGTTTTTCCTGTACCTGTGACTATCGGGGCAACTGCAAGGCAATCAGGGAGTGATCTTGAATATAGTTCCGCAGCCCGAGAATCCGCAACTGAGATCGCCGCCGTCGCTGGCAGTGCCATAAAGGTTGCCGGCACTATCCAGAATCAAGCCTGCGATTGGATGCGCGCCGTCGGGTGCGTCATTGAAGCTGTGCAGGATGGTCAGCTTTCTACTTGTGTCCAGCTTGAATACGGTCCCGTAGCCGGATGTGCCACCGTAGAAAGTAGTGCCGTAGAAATTGCCAGCGGCGTCCTGAATCAATCGAGAATAAGGATTTTGCCCATCCGGCATCCCAGCGAAACTGTGTAGCAGGGTCAATTTCCCTTTCGCATTCAACCGAAAGACAGTGCCATAGCCGCCGTTCGTGCCACCGTACTGAGTCGTACCATAAAGATTGCCCGCGGCGTCCCGCAACAAACCTGCTAAAGGATTTTCCCCGTCCGGTGTTCCCGCAAAACTGTGCAACAGAGTGAGTTTGCCTTTCGCATTCAGCTTGAAAACGGTTCCGAAGCCGCCGCCAGTGCCGCCGTACTCGGTCGTACCATAAAGATTCCCGGCCTGGTCACGAAGCAAACCTGAGTAGGGATCTTCCCCATCCGGCGTCCCGGCGAAGCTGTGCAGCAAGGTCAGCTTGCCTTTCGCGTCCAGCTTGAAGATTGTCCCGAATCCCCCCATGGTGCCGCCATACTGCGTCGTACCGTAGAGATTGCCCGCAGCGTCACGCACCAGGACCGAGCGCGGATCTTCCCCGTCTGGGGTTCCGGCGAAGCTGTGAAGGATGGTTTCCTTGCCACTCGGACGCAGCTTAAATATAGTTCCGAAACCGCCTTGAGTGCCGCCATACAACGTCGTACCGTAAAAGTTCCCCGCCTTATCGCGGGTCAAACCTGAATAGGGATCTTCCGCATCCGGCGTGCCCGCAAAGCTGTGCAGTACGCTTTCCTTGCCCTTCGCATCGAACTGGAACACTGCTCCGAATCCACCCTTAGCTCCGCCATATTGCGTGGTGCCATAAAGATTGCCGGCGGCGTCCCGGAACAAACTGGCGTCGGGCTGCTCCCCATCTGTTGTGTTGGCGAAGGTGTAAAGCACGGTGAAAGTCTGTGCCTGCGATAATCCAAGGCTGAAAAGCGCAGAGGAAAAAAGAATCGCCCCGGCCAGTGCTACGCTTGCCGCAGATGTACTCGAGCACCGTTTTGCTATGCTTGGCACAAACTCATTTCCCGCAACGAACCGCGTTTTTATCATGGAAGTTAGGCAGAGGCAAGCCCTTTCAGCTGCAGGGGCGTCTCAGTTTCAGGCCAACCGCAGACTCCTGACGAATAATCTTCGCGCACCACCGACAGCAAACTGAGACATACCCGGCTGCAATCTCCGTTGATCGTAGAGGTCGAGAATTTCTGTTTAGGACGGTTCTAATGTTCGGCAGAATACTTGAATGAGTTCGCTCTGTTCAGGAAGCATGCCGATGAACTCAAAACCGTGCAGGAAGCCCATGCGGTGGCGGACGACGGACCGGACTACGAAGACCTCGGGAATGTTCGGAATAGAGAATTCCAGTGTAACCATCTCTCCTGCAGCCAACTCGCTGGTAATGACCGCGCCAAGACCGGCCTCGGCAATCTCGAAGCAGCGACCATGTACCCGAATATATCCATCCTTCCCAAGCACTTTCACGATTATGGGTATCTCCGTCCGATATCGGGCGTAACGTCGAGTGGAAGATTTGTGCATTCCCGCGGGCCTTGAACCAGGGTTAGAGCTTTTCAGAGTATCCCTCATTATCCGATAAGTAGAATAATGGATTGCTCCGGAGTCTGACAGTTACTTTCGAGACTAGGGGCTGGCAGAAGGAATTTCAGCTTCAAGGCAGTGCTTTTTTTCTGCAAATGTGACTTGACACTTGTATTTTTCGACAACCGGGAGCACACTGGGCACACCAAATTAGAAGGGAGCGGGGATGAATACAGAGACGTTGCGTAAGCTGTGGTCGGATGATGAAGGCCAGGATATTGCCGAATACGCCGTCATGCTGGCGGTGATTTTGGTGCTGGTTGTGGGCACCATCCGATTAATTGGAGGCAGTTCAAATAACGTGTTTTCTTCTGTGGCCAGTTCAATTGGCCAGTAGCTCCGGCGAGGCCGCACTTTTGATTTCTGCGCGGAGCCAGACCTGTACGGTCTGGCCGCTTTTTTGATCCCCGCCTATCGCCTCTTAAAGATGGGACCCTTCTACCCTTTACCGAGCAGGGAAGGGGGTAAACCGCGCCATTGCTTGCCAAAACATAGCCGATACGCTTCCACTGCCCTCTCCCAGAAGTAACCTGCTATCGTGGCCTTCCTCTGGTATGATCTTTAAACTGGGGTTTCTGGCCAGACTGTATGGCGACCATGTTCATTCCGCATCCCAATCTCAGCGACGATGTCAATGCCAACATCGTTCAGGCAGAAATCGAAGGCGGCGTCTCGCTGGGAGACTTGCCCCCTTCCACGGTATTGGAGATCCAAACGCAACACCATCGCTACACCGCCGTGTTCCTGGGCGAAAGCCAGGCACTGATTTCGGGTCATCCAGAATACTGCCCGGAGCCGGTGCTGGTGGCGATTGCCGGCTCGACGTGGGGAGGATCGATGCTGAAGCTGCGCTACATCGGCCGAGGTATGCACCTTGAGTTTTGCCATCCCGAGTATCGTACTCCGATTGTCACTTCCAGGATTCAGGAAGTCCGAGAGTGCATTCATCTTAGTTTCGAAGAATCTTCCAACGTGAACAATAGTGCGGTGAGTTCTGCCCGACCGACGTCCACGCAATCCACACCCGCACCCTCGATGCTGGCACGCGGAACTTTCACCAAGCCGTCGTAGGTCCCGCCGCATCAACGATCGTCGTAAGATCCTTTTACCAGGGAACACATCAAGAGATCGCGGAAGGCGATCTCGGCATCCTAGTGTTGTATGCAATTTGACCTGCGACAAATTCCGGAACCGTCTCCTCCTCCGATCAAGGAACCGCCAGAAGGGCCTGAAAACCCCGACGTTCCAGTGCGAGAGCCTGATCCGGATGAACCTTTTCAGATGTGAGTTGCCCGGGTTTCCGCTGCCGATTCCAGCCGCGCTGCGGCGAGCCACGGTCTAGCGTCGCATCTCCCTCGGCAAAACCGCTACAATGTTGCCGGAGTTCTCTATGTCATCTCTTGCCAGCAAGACATGTGTTCCCTGCCGCGGCGGTGTGCCCCCACTCAAAGGAAAAGAATTGGAAGCGCTGCATCAGCAAGTGCCGCAATGGAAGGTGGTGAACGAGCGGCAGATCAGCCGCAGTTTCGCATTCCCCGATTTCAAGCAAGCGTTGGATTTTGTGAATCGGGTGGGCGAATTGGCCGAGTCGCAGGGACATCATCCCGACATTCTCCTGGCCTGGGGCAAAGCGGAAATCACATTGTGGACCCACAAGATCGACGGTCTGACCGAGAGCGACTTCATTATGGCAGCGAAGATCGATGCACTCGACACCAAAACCCGTTGACCGCTTTGTCCTGTTCGGCTTAAGATACCGTACTTTCCTGTCGAACTAGCGGGAGAATGTTGATGAAATCTCTGTTGCGCACTGTAATAGTTCTGTTGCTCGCGACTACAACTTTTCCGCAGAGCGATGTAATTGTTCCCAACGAAAACCTGGTGGTCGAAGGAGTTCCCAAAATTCCCGCTTCTGTGGCGGAAACCGTGGAACACTACACTAACTTTCGCGCGGCGAACCTGCAAAGCTGGAACCCGGCTGCGCGGGAAATGCTGATCACCACCCGTTTCGCAGATACCGCTCAGGTACACCTGTTGAAGATGCCGGGTGGTGCGCGAACCCAGTTGACTTTCTATAACGACCGGGTGTCAGGCGCCTGGTATTCTCCAACGAACAGCGCCTGTTTTGTGTTCTCCAAGGACGTAGGTGGAGGTGAGTTTTTTCAGCTCTATCGCTACGACCTCGCCACTGGGGACACAACGCTGCTCACGGACGGGAAGTCGCGCAACACCGACCCCATCTGGTCGTATGCAGGCGACAAGTTGGCTTATGGATCCACGCGCCGCACGGGCAACGACGTCGACTTATATGTGGTCGATCCGGCCAATCCGAAGAGCGATCGTATGCTTGCGGCTCTCCAGGGCGGCGGTTGGACTGCCCTGGATTGGTCTCCAGACGGAAAAACGATTCTGGTCTCGGAGGGAATCTCTGCTGAGGAAAGCTATCTCTGGACGGTCGATGCCAGTGGTGGCGCGAAGACGTTGATCACGCCCAAAGCTGGGGCGGTGAAAGTTGCCTACCATGGCGGTCGTTTCGGCAAGGACGGGAAGGGCATCTACGTTACGACTGACAAGGATTCCGAATTTCAACGACTGACCTATGTCGATCTGACCACCAGGCAGCACACTTATCTGAGCACCAGCATCCCCTGGGACGTAGATGAATTCGATCTTTCTCAGGACGGCAAGACCATCGCTTTTGTAACCAACGAAGATGGGTTCGGGGTGCTACACCTGCTCGATACCGCGAGCCGCAGGGAGAAAGGTGTCCCCGATCTGCCTAAGGGCGTTATTTCCGGCGTGAGCTGGCACAAGAACAATCGCGATGTCGGATTCAGTTTGGCCTCAGCGCGTTCCAGTTCCGATGTTTATTCACTCGAGGTACAAACCGGCAAAGTTGAACGCTGGACTTTCAGCGAAACCGGCGGACTTAATACCGCGAATTTTCCCGAACCTGAACTCATCCACTGGAAATCGTGGGACGGACGCGCGATCAGCGGATTTCTCTACCGGCCAGCCGCAAAGTTCACCGGCAAGCGCCCGGTCATTATCGATATTCACGGAGGCCCCGAAGCGCAATTCCGGCCCGGGTTCCTGGGCCGCTGGGATTACTACCTAAACGAACTCGGAACTGCTATGATCGCGCCCAACGTGCGCGGCTCTGCAGGCTACGGCAAAACCTTCCTGGGTCTCGACAACGGAGTTCTGCGGGAGGGTTCCTATCGAGACATCAACACACTGCTGGATTGGGTCCAGACTCAACCTGACCTTGATTCTGGCAGGGTGCTTATTACAGGCGGCAGCTACGGAGGTTTCATGACGCTGGCGGTTGCGACCAATTACAACGATCGCATCTGCTGCTCCGTGGACGTGGTCGGCCCGTCGAACCTGGTCACCTTTCTCGAGCACACTTCGGGCTATCGCCAGGATCTGCGCCGCGTGGAATACGGCGACGAGCGCGATCCAAAGATGCGCGAGTTTTTGGAGGGCATTGCTCCGGCAAACAAGGCGAAGAACATCACCAAGCCAATATTTGTCATCGCTGGCAAGAATGATCCTCGTGTACCCGTTACAGAGTCCGAGCAGATGGTCTCGGTTGTCCGTCAGAACGGCACTCCCGTCTGGTGGTTGATGGCGAAAGATGAAGGCCACGGTTTCGCTAAAAAGAAAAATCAGGATTATCAGTTTTATTCCACGGTGATGTTCGTGAAGGAGTACTTGCTGAAGTAGTTCCTGGCTTGCGCTCCTAGCCTTGATTTATGAGGTTGGGTAGCGGCTGACGGCTTCTATAATCTGTGCATGCTCGATGAAAACGATTTTCGCAAGCAGGCGGACGCCGCTCTGGAATCCCTCAAACAAAGTTTGATTACAGCCGAAGAATCCGCCGACCTCGAAGTTGAGGACCAGTCGGGAGCTCTGCACATCTCATTCGACGATGGTTCCCGGTTTGTGATCTCACCCAACGCTCCAGTTCGGCAAATATGGATTTCGGCGTTGGCTACAAGTTTCAAGCTGGACTGGTCGGACGACAAACAGGCTTTCGTGTTGCAGAAGACCGGAGAAGAGTTGAAACCCTTGGTATCCCGTTTAATCAATCAGCAGCTAGGGGAAGAAGCAGTCACGCTGGCCTAGGGCTGGCGAGCGACTGCTCCGCCGCCCAACTTGTGCTTCAAATGCTTGGCGATCAACTGGCCGTGGAAGCGCCCGTTCTCGATGAAAATCTCGTTGGTTCTCGAACCAGCGACAATGACGCCAGCCACATAGATGCCAGGCACATTGCTTTCCAACGTTTCCGGATCGCACACCGGACGACATTGATCGGACGAAAGCTCGATGCCCATCGAGCGCAAGAAATCGTAGTCGGGATGGTATCCGGTCAACGCAAAAACAAAATCATTCTTCAAGTGCAGCACGCCTTCGGGCGTATAAACCACCACGTGATCCGGAGCGATTTCTCCCACTGAACTGTTGAAGTAAGCTTTGATCTCGCCGTGTTTGATGCGATTCTCGATGTCCGGCAGGATCCAGTATTTGACGTGATGATGGATCTTGGGCCCGCGATAGACCAGTGTTACCCGCGCCCCATGCCGCCACAGATCGAGCGCCGAAATCGCCGCGGAATTCTTTCCCCCGATGATCAGAACATCGTTATCAAAATAAGGATGAGGCTCCCGGTAGTAATGAAATACTTTCGGTAAGTCTTCCCCTGGAACATTAAGCATGTTAGCCAGATCGTAGTATCCGGTTGCGACGATCAATTTACGAGTATGGTAATCGTAGATCCTGCCCAGGCGATCGGTCGTTGCCACCTGGAAGCCCCCGTCCTTCCCATTCACCGTCTTCACCCACTGGTATTGCGCGATGGGCAAATGATAGTGCTCTGCGACCTTGCGGTAATATTCGAGTGCCTCCTGACGCGTGGGCTTCTGGTTTGCAGTGCTGAACGGAATGTCCCCAATTTCCAGCAGTTCTGGCGTGGTAAAGAAAGTCATGTTGGCCGGATAGTTAAAGATGGAATTAACTACGCAGCCCTTATCGATTGCGATGACCTTGAATCCCGCCCTTTGTGCCTCGATCGCACACGCGAGACCAGTGGGCCCGGCGCCGATGACGAGCACGTCAACCCGGGTGTTGGACTTTGACTCCAACTGGGCACGCGGGAGCGTCTCCGGAATCTGAAGCGCCGCGTCGGACATGTGTTTGGTGATCAATGATTGTCCTCGGAATCAATACCACAGAGCACGTAGAGAAAGGAAAACGTGGCTCGTCGAAGATAAAGATTCTAGCACGTGGATCCCGTTAATCTCCGTCCATGCTCGTTACACGACTTTGTGAACGCTGAGCCGTTGACAAGAGTCCTCGTCGGTAATAAAGTTTGGCTCCGATTTGTTCCGACCCGCAACTTTTCTCGGCTAGGAGGCAGGCCATGTGGAGTTCTAAGAAGCAGACAATATTTTTGGCGGCTTTGTTGGCGACGCTACTGGTGCTATCGGCCGGTCGCGCGCAGGCGTCGAAGGTTAAGACCTATCGCGGTAAGTTTTCGGATGGGGCGACTTATCTGATTCAGGTTCCGTCGAAGTGGAACGGGACGCTGGTTCTTTACAGCCATGGGTATGTGATACCGGGGTTCTCGAATCCCGCCGAGGATGTGGGCGACCCGATTACCGGTGCCTACCTTCTGGCGAATGGGTATGCTCTGGGAGGCTCTTCTTATGCCACTACGGGGTGGGCGATTCAGCAGGCGCTGCCGGATCAAATTGAAGTCCTGGAAACTTTCAAGGCTCTGATTGGCACGCCCAGCCGGACCATTGCCTGGGGCCATTCGTTGGGTGGCATTGTCACGGCTGGGCTGGTGCAAAGATATCCTGACCGCTTTGACGCGGCGCTGCCTATGTGCGGAGTAGTGGCGGGAAGCGTGGGTACCTGGAACCAGGCTCTGGACTCGGCTTTTGCCTTCGACGTGCTGCTGGGGGCAGGTTCGGGATTGAAAGTGGTCAATATCACTGACCCGGTTAAGAACGTTGATATCGCCGAGGGGATTCTTACCAAGGCACAAAAAACCGCGCAGGGTCAAGCGCGGGTCGCTCTGACGGCGGCTCTTGCCGACACGCCGGGGTGGTTTGATCCTCTATCTCGCGAACCATCGCGCACGGACTACGTCGCGCAGGAGGCGAACCAGTATCTCTGGCTTTCGCAGATTGATTTCCCTTTTGCTTTCGACTTCCGCGCTGAACTCGAGGGCCGTGCAAAGGGCAATCCGTCGTGGAATAACGGAGTCGACTATGAGAAGCAGCTTAAGAACTCAGTCGATTACGACGAGGTGCAGGCGCTCTACCAAAAGGCTGGGCTTCATCTTGATGATGATGTTCAGGCGCTGAATGCTGCGGCGCGGATTAAGGCGAAGGCATCGTCGCTTACCTACCTGGAACACAATGTTATCTTCGATGGGAAAATTGATCTACCGGTATTGACTCTGCATACCAAGGGCGATGGGCTGGTGGTCGTGGAAGATGAGAGCGCTTACAAGGATGTGATTGACGAGGAACACAACGGTGCGTTGCTGCGTGAAGTGTTTTTGCATCGCGCGGGGCACTGCGAGTTTACACCGGCTGAGACTATCGTCGCTTTTGGGGCCCTGGTCAGCCGTTTCGATACGGGCAAGTGGCCTGGGCTTGGATCTGGGGTGCTGAACAAAGAGGCCAGGGCCCTGGGATCGAAGTTCAATGTGTTATCGGTGAATGGCAAGGATGTTCACGTGGCTCCGGCGTATTTTAAGTTTCATCCTGCTATTTTCTTGCGGCCCTTCGATGACGGGAACGACTGAATGAGGTTCAAACGGGCGCCGCACGAGCGTGGAGGCTCGCGCCGACTTTGCCCGGGGCCCGTCCCCACCCGCGACTGTCTAAGATCTGGACAGGGGAAACTGCCCGGAGGTGTGCTAAGTGTCCTGATTTTAAATCTCGGACTGGGCAAACCCGGAATTAACATTGACATCCATAAACAGCGGATTCACAATCAAAAACTGTTGTCTCTGATAGCATCCAGTCCTCCTGGAGCGTTAGGGACTTTGGAGAGTTTTGGAGATGTTTCATCCGCCACTAAGCCAATTCCTAAGGAGACTAGAAAAATTATGAAGACTTGTTTTGCTCGCCTCAGTTTATTGCTTGGGGTTACAGTTCTGGTTTGTACTTGCTTGGCTGGTATGGCTTCAGGTCAAGATATTACGGTCCAGCCGCACGGTAGATACGTAGTTTTGCCGCCGAGGCTGCGCTATGACGTGCGGGTACCGCCGGCTTCGTTGCAGACATGGAATGGTTCCTTCAACTATCAGGGAACGAACTACACCTACAACATGGTCGGCACAGCGCCTTCCAGCAATGGGTCAACCACGGTTCAGGTTTATGTCATTCCGTTGAAGGTGGTAATCACCGGTAGGAACCGATCGAAGACTACGTATGATCCGGCACACGTGCTCTCAAACGGGAAGACAGTGACCAACAACACGGTTGGGTCGCCGATTTTCAATTCGAGCACGACCTACGTCCAAGGCGGAGTGGACGTGGGCACCACGCAGTATATCGACGCTTTTCAGCGCGCTAATTTCTGGGGCACAGTGAAGAGCGCTCCGAACTACCACCTGCTGTTGGGTGGCCCCACGGTGCTGGCGGAACAGACTTTGAGTCCTCCTTCACGCTATGGGACGACGGGTACGGTATTCGGGTTCAAGGCGGGACTGGTTGACATCAACTGGTTTGATGCGCAGTTGCAGACTCTCATCAGCCAGTTCACGCAGATTCAACCCAACACGTTTCCAATCTTTCTCACCTACGACGTGTATCTTACGCAGAACGGAGGGTGCTGCATTGGCGGCTATCACAGCTCGGAAGGCAGCATAAGCAATCCGCAGGCCTATGCGCACGCCACTTACGTGGACCATCCGGGAGACTTCGCTCAGGATGTTTCTGCGTTATCGCACGAAGTGGGCGAGTGGGCAGACGATCCGCTAACGGTCAATGTGAATGGCAACAACACACCCTGCGGAATCCTGGAGGTAGGCGATCCGTTAGAGGGAGAGTCGAACTATGGCGGCTACCCCTACACGTTAAACGGGTTTACCTACAATCTGCAAGATTTGGTAACCCTACCCTATTTTGGTGCTCCAACGAGCACGTCGGTGAATGGTTGGTTGAGCTTCCAGGGGAATTCGTCGCTGTCTGTTTGTTCGAACGGCAGCTAGATGTATGACAGTTTTGCGTAGCCCGCTTCTCAGGAGGCGGGCTTTTTTGCCGACTCATTTCTTCTTTCGGCGGTCATCCATCATAGCCTGAATGCGGTCCATGGTCGGTTGCAGTTGCCCGGGGTCGCGAACACAGTTTAGGAATACCGATCGCGCATCAAAATCTCCTTGATGCATGCCTGCGAAATAATGGTAGTCCGAGGGCAGCGGCGGCCCACCCTGCTGGCCCGGCGCGGGAATGATCTGGGGAAGTTGAACCGCGTACATACTGCCCCCGGCGAGAACCTGGTGCGGATACTGCAAGAGCCAAACACAATTTGCAGATTCCTCTATAAAGTTGGCGGAGACTGCAGTCCATTGGCCGCCATCGCGGTCGGCAGGTTGTTGGCAATCCCAAAGAGCCGCTTCCGGGATGTAAGATTCAGGCTCGGAAAATCCATACGCATCGAGCAAGATATGTTGGATGCCGCGCCGTCGCACGAAACTCTCAACCTCGGGCAGCGCGTGGTTCCAGTCGAGGTTCGAGTCGTTGACCAAGGCGTAGCCGGGACGTCCCATGCAGAGGGTGTTTAGAAACGGCAAATAGTTCGGATAGGCGTGCACCGCCGTAACGATGGAAGCCAGCGCGAGCGCGATTGTCAGCCAGCTTCCGGTGCATGCGGTTTGCGGGCTCGACGGACGCAGCAATTCCAGCGCGCGCGGTAGGGGGGCCAGCAGCAAAATAATCAACGCCAAGGCAACTGAGAAATGACGAATGCTGATATCCAACCGGTTCAGCATGCAGGCTGCGACGAAAACCACCAGGGAACTCCAGATGCTGCGCCATTGGGGTTCCATGCCGGTGGGTATAGCCGATGTGGCAGGTGACCACCGCTTCACCAGCAGCGCCGTCGCAGTGGCAAGAAGCAGCAACAGAAGGAACGACAACTGCGATTTCCAAAGAAAGAGCACAGGAAAATAAAACCAGACTCCGTGCGGATAAGCATGGCCGAGGATGAATGTGGGCCGGCTCCCAGCGCTGAGTGCAAATCCAACCAGACCGCGAAAGTAGAGCCACGGTGGCACGAGTAGATGTCGCAGCACGGGCGAAGCAGGAAAATGCGGAATGATCTGAAAGGAATCCGTGGGTTGGTTCCAGGAGAGGACCAAATACACGACGTAAACAAACAATGCGGCCCAGAGGACTCCTTTCGCAAGATTACGCCTCGCCCTCCGGCGCCAGCAGCGCAGTTCGTTTTCCTCTACTGGTTGGTCGGGTAACCGCTTGCATCGCAAACTCAATGCAAAGACAGCGAACACGAAGAACAAAAGCCCCGAAGAAAACTTCGAAAGCAAAGCACCCGCCAATGCTAGAGCGAACTTAACAACTGTTGCCCGCGAGGGAGAGCGCCACAGATTCGGAAGTTGCCACACCGTCAACACCCAGAAAAGGGTTATGGCGATGTCGGTCAGCACGAGAGGACCAAAGGCGATAAAGGCGGGTGTGGTCACGAAGGCCGAGAGACATAGCAAGCCTCCCCACGCACCACCTAGCCGCGAGCCATACGTATAAAGGACAAGTCCTAACAATAGAGTCATCAGCAGCATCGGCGCTCGCGCCCAAAGCATCGTAGAGTAAGGATCGTTCCACCGCATGAGGAACCAGTCGCCAAAGACCCATTCGGCCAAATACTGGTAAAACATCTTGCTGCTGAACGTCCAAGAAATGTGGGAATAGTCGGCATGCGCGCCTCGCAGAACCAGAGGCAACCCAGCCAGCACTTTGGCCAATGGAGGATGCTCTTCGTTCATCCGCATGTCCAGTTTCTGGAGATAGCTCACGCCAGCGGCGGTGTGAGCGACTTCATCAATGGCTGCGGATTCACGTTTCGCTGCTCCCCCCGCAAGCAGCGCCATCAAGGCAAGAAGCAAGAGCGCGGCCAGGGAAAATTTTCCAGTCGTTGTCAATTTCCGTTAACCTCGCGTAAACAAACAGGCCAGCCATATGGCGCGTTCTGAAAATGGCGTCAGCGTACCGAGCTAGTTCGCCCTCACCAGAGGTGATTATAGTAAGGATCAACGGAGAAGCGTCCCTGCAAGTGGTTCGTGGCGGCGGGATCAGGTAAGATACTTCGGCGTTTGGGTTTGCTGACAAATGAACCGCGAATATCACAAAGGCTATAGCCACGAACTGCGTCGCGACATGGATGCCCTGGTGTTCGGGCACGGTGGTTCGCCACTGCTGGTTTTTCCTACGTCGATGGGAAAGTTCTTTGAATATGAAGATCGCGGCATGATCGGGGTGCTGGCGCCGAAGATTGAAAGAGGAGAGTTGCAGATTTTTTGTCCCGATGCAGTCGATACCGAGAGCTGGTACAACAAAAGCATTCATCCACGACAGCGCGTGCTGCGGCACTTGCAGTATGAACGCTACATTTTGCATGAGTTCTTACCCTTCCTTCGATGGAAGAACCAGACACCAACATTGGCCGTGACCGGATGCAGCTTCGGTGGCTACCATGCGGTCAACTTTTCGTTGAAGCATCCTGATGTGGTCACCCATTGTGTGGCCATGAGTGGGGCCTATGACATCCACCAGTTTCTTGAGGGGTATTACGATGACGATTGTTATTTCAATTGTCCGTCGGATTACTTGCCGAATATGAATGACGAGTGGTTTCTGACCCACTACCGGCAGATGCAGATCGTGCTCGGATCGGCGCATTGGGATATGTGTTTGGATCAAAACGTGAAGCTCTCGGCGACGCTGCACCAAAAGGGAGTTCCGCATTGGCTGGATGTGTGGGGCGATAATTTGAAGCACGATTGGCCGTTGTGGGAGAGGATGGCGGGGAAGTACTTCTGAACCGTAGAGACGTAGCTTGCTACGTCTTTGTTGTCCGTGGAAAGAGAGACGTTGCAAGCAACGTCTGTACAGGAGAATTGGTGATGAAGAAAATAGGAATCTTGTTTGGCATGGAAAATACTTTTCCGCCGGCGGTAGTGGAGAAGATCAATGGCATGAACGTCGACGACGTCACCGCTGAGTTTGTGAAGCTCGGTGGGGTGAAGATGGCTGATCCGAGCGGCTATCGGGTGATCATCGACCGGATTTCGCAGGACATTCCTTTTTACCGCGCTTACTTGAAGAACGCCGTGTTGAATGGAACGATCGTGGTCAACAATCCGTTCTGGTGGACGGCCGATGACAAGTTTTTCAATTACGCGCTGGGAAGCAAACTGGGCGTAGCCATTCCGCCGACCGTCATTTTGCCGCACAATAAACACCCCGAAGGCACGACCGACAAGTCCATGCGCAATTTGATGTTTCCCCTGAACTGGGAGGAGATTTTCGAGTACGTCGGCTTCCCGGCGTTTCTGAAGCCGTATTCCGGCGGAGGCTGGAAGCATGTCTACAAAGTGCACTCGCCGGAGGAATTCTTCCATCATTACAACCAGACCGGCGACCTGTGCATGACATTGCAGCACGGGGTTGAGTTCAAAGAGTATTTCCGTTGTTATGTGGTGGGACAGGAAAAGGTGCGCATTATGTACTACGATCCCCGGTTGCCGTTCCATGAACGGTATGTGCGAAATCCGGTTCTTGCCGACGAGAAGTTGCTGGACCGCGTGGAGCGCGACGCGCTCACGCTTTGCCGGGCTCTGGGCTACGATCTCAATACGGTTGAGTTTGCGGTCGAGGGTGGGATTCCTTATGCGATTGACTTTATGAATCCGGCGCCCGATGCAGAGGCTACTTCGGTGGGTCAGGCAAACTTCGAGTGGGTGGTCAATGCTGTCGCGGAAATGGCTGTAAAGAAAGCGATTAGTGATGAGAATCCCGCGACCGAATTGCGCTGGGCTGCGTTTCTCGCCGGGCAAGGCCCGGTAGGCATTTCAGCAGTCAAACCTGCTGTTCGTAAAAGAGCGCGGGCTTAAGGGGAAGACGAGCGCCTCGCCCGTCTGGACGGGCAAGGCGCGCCCGTCCTCCATCACAGGTAATCCAGCCACAAACATTGGGATTAATCTTGGTCGGATTGTTATACTGTTGCTCGACCGAGCTGGCGAGCCGACCATGCGACCTACCTTCACTATCGGGATCGAAGAGGAATATCAGACCGTCGATCCGCTCACTCGCGATCTGCGCTCCCACATCCATTTTGAGATGATCGAGAAGGGTAAGCTGCTGCTGCAGGAGCGGGTTAAGGCTGAGATGCATCAGTCGGTGGTCGAGGTGGGGACATCGGTTTGCAACAACATCAAGGATGCCAAGACAGAAGTCAAGAAGCTCCGCCACGATATGGTCACCCTGGCCAGGGAAAATGGACTGCGCCTGGCGTCGGCGGCGACCCATCCTTTTGCCGACTGGCGAGTGCAGGAGATTACCCCTGACGAGCGTTACAAGAATATTGTTGAAGACATGCAGTTGGTGGCGCGCGCTAACCTGATATTTGGGCTGCACGTCCACATCGGAATCGAGGATCGCGAGACTGCCATCCAGTTAATGAACCATGCGCGCTATTTTCTACCGCACATCCTCGCACTCTCGACCAACTCGCCCTTTTGGCTCGGCATGAATACTGGGCTGAAGTCTTACCGGTGCAAGGTATTCGACAAGTTTCCGCGGACCAACATTCCTGATTATTTCCCCAGCTGGGGGGAATATGAAAACTTCATCAAGCTGCTGATCAAGACCAACTGCATCGATAACGCGAAAAAGATCTGGTGGGACATTCGGCCGCATCCATTCTTTAACACGCTGGAATTCCGGGTATGCGATATTCCCATGCGAGTGGATGAAACCATTGCACTGGCTGCACTCATCCAAGCTACGGTCGCGAAACTGTACAAGCTCCATGCGGCGAATACAGGGTTCCGGCTGTACCGGCGAGCGCTGGTCATGGAGAACAAGTGGCGCGCCTCTCGTTATGGACTGTCTGGAAAGCTGGTTGATTTTGGCAAGCAGCAGGAAGTCCCGGCGCGCGATCTGATTCTGGAGTATCTCGATTTCGTAGACGACGTCGTGGATGAGTTGGATTCGCGCGAGGAGCTGAACTATGTTCACGAGATCCTGAAAATGGGAACCGGGGCAGACCGCCAGTTGCGCGTGTTCGAGGAAACAGGCGATTTGAAAAAAGTGGTGGATTACATTATCGAAGAGACGGAAGTAGGCGTGACCGAGGTCCCGGTCCCGGCTTCCGCTAGAAAAGCAGGGTAATGAGCGTTCCTGTCAGTGAAGCCAACCGGAAGTTTAATACGATTCCTTTCGATCCTGAACTTACTCCCGGAGCCCGCAATGCGGTGAAGGTTTGCTTGCGGGTCCAGCCTGGCGAGAAGGTCACGGTCATTACTGACGAGGCCACCAAGGAAATCGCCGCGAGCATTGTCCGCGAATTGGAGGCTGTGGGGGCTCCCTACCATGCTTGGGTGCTCGAGGATTTAGCGCCGCGACCGCTCGGCGATCTTCCACCCGAGATCGTTGAGGATCTTGAGACCAGCCAGGTGAGCGTCTTTGCGGTGCAAGCTCAGACCAATGAATTGCGTTCCCGCATGCAGATGACGGACGTGGTCAACCGGCGCAGGATTCGCCATGCTCACATGGTGAATATCAACCGGCAGATCATGCTAGAGGGCATGCGTGCGGACTTTCTTAAAGTAGATCGAATCAGCGTGAAGGTGGTCGAGTTATTACGGCGGGCGAGACAGGTTCGGGCCAAGACGCCCGCGGGAACCGATCTGGCTGCCGATTTGAATCCGAATTATCGTTGGGTCAAAACGAGCGGGATCATTAGTCCGGACAAATGGGGCAACCTGCCGGGCGGAGAAGTGTTCACCACTCCGGGCGAAGTCAATGGGACGTTTGTGATTGATGGCGTCGTGGGCGATTGGCTTTGTGCCAAGTTTGGGAGTTTGCGGGAGCATCCGCTCACCATTCGGGTGAAGGGAAATCGCGTGGTGGAGGCTCATTCAGCGAACCGTGATCTCGAAACTGATTTCTGGAGCTACACCCATACGGATGAGAACAGCGATCGCGTCGGTGAATTTGCGATTGGCACGAATATTGAGTTGAAGGATGTGATTGGGCAGATTCTTCAGGACGAGAAATATCCGGGGGTGCATATTGCTTTTGGCAATCCTTATGGCGCGCACACCGGGGCCGAGTGGTATTCGTCCACTCACATCGATGTGGTCGGTAGGAAGTTCGATATCTGGGTGGATGACGAACAGATCATGCGGGACGGGAAGTTCTTACTGGAAGCCTGACCGACCGTAGAAACGTTGCTTACAACGTTTGGGCGCGGCGAGACGTGGCAAGCTACGTCTCTACAGAGTGCGCAGAAGCCAATGATTCCTGCCCTGCGACAGCAGTTCAACTCGAACTTCACGCCGGAGAAATACCAAACCCTTCTGAAGTTGATGGAAGAGCGGTGCGGTTCCCCGGTCCCATTCCAACTCTCTGAGACGCCTTGCTTCTTTCCCAAGCCGCTGCTGGACCAGATGACGCAGTATGGGAAAGAGTTGATCCGGCAGTTGGGTGGACTGGAATATCGCAAAGCCTCGTTCGAGGCGATTCCACCCGATTTCAATGTTCCCCGCGAGTCGCCGCATCCCCTGTTCATTCAAGTGGACTATGGATTGGTGCGGGACAAGGCGGGCAAACTTCAACCCAAGCTGGTTGAGTTGCAGGGCTTTCCATCTCTCTACGCCTATCAGGCGATGCTGTCGCAGACCTACATGGAGGTTTTCGGACTCGACAAGAACCTGAAGTATCTCCTCGGCGGCCTGGACTGGGAGGGATACAAAAACCTGTTGCGGCGCGCGATCGTCGGCGATCAGAGTCCGGAAAATGTGGTTTTGATGGAGATTGATCCCAAGCAGCAAAAGACGCTTCCCGATTTTCTGTTGACGGAAAAACTTCTCGGTATCGCCACCGTTAGCATTACCGACATCGAAAAACGTGGCAATGAGTTGTTTTATCAGGGCAACGGCAAGCGAATTCCCATCCGGCGCATTTACAACCGCGCCATCGTCGACGAGTTAGTGCGCAAGAAGTTGCGGCTTTCGTTTAAGTTCACGGATGAACTAAATGTGGAATGGGCTGGACATCCCAACTGGTACTTCCGCATGAGCAAGTTTTCACTGCCGTTCTTGCATCACGAGTGTGTGCCCAAGACGGCTTTTCTCGATCGCGTTGAACCGCTGCCACCCGATTTGGAAAACTATGTGATCAAACCTCTGTTTTCGTTTGCCGGGCTGGGCGTTATTCTGAATCCTACGAAAGACGACCTCGCGAACATCCCCAAAGAGAAACGCTCGCAGTACATTCTGCAGGAGCGCATGCACTTTGAGCCGGTGATTGAAACGCCGCTGGGCGGGACCAAGGCCGAGATCCGCATTATGTACATCTGGCTGGACGAACTCCTGCCGGTGATGACCATCGTCCGCATGGGACGGGGAATGATGATGGGCGTAGACCACAACAAGAACATGCAATGGGTGGGTTCGTCGGCCGGGCTTTATATCGAGTGACAGAGCAGTTTCTCGCCTATCCTGATCGCCGAGTGGACGGTTGTTCCCCTTGCGCCTGTCTCTCAAAGTAGAAAGCGATGCCGAGGGCCAAGATAAGGGCGGCAAAACCGAACAGCGTCAGGGCAGGGACACTGTCGGGCTCGACGATGATGACTTTTCTCGCCATCGCAATCAGAGCCACTTCCAGGATTACCCGAACGTGAATAACGTCCTTCCTGACATAGGCCTTCAGGGTCTCCAGTAACTCGACGCCAATCAAGACTAGCAGGAAAAACGCGAAAATATCGAGGAGCCCTTGTACGGGGATGAGAAACCTCGGTGGCTTCCAGATTTCTCCCGCAATCAAGATACCGAGGTGTGCGGTTGAAAGCACAACAACCAGAGCAAGCAGAACCGCAAGCGCCAAAGCAACCAGCTTTTGAATCTTGGTCAACAAAGTTTCCATGTCATTTCCGGTTCAACCATGCGGCCACGGGCGCGATGATGTTTACATGGCTCGCGAAAAACTTCAACCCAGAGCCACGGGCGTTAGCGCCTGGACTCAAAGTGCGATTATCCCAGTTCAGACCCAGCTTGAACGTAGTCTGCCCCGCTACTTGATAGCCAAGCAGCCGCGTACGCGAGCCTGCCGTAGCTGGGGCGATCCCACGCCGTGGTTGACCTCCGCCTCGGCGCGGCCTAACATAGCCGCGAGCGGTCCCCCATGGTCGGCCAAACGGTATCCCACTATCGCATCTTGGGAAAAATTGGCGGCGGTGGTATGGGTGTTGTTTACGAGGCGGAAGATGTGCGCCTTGGCCGGCATGTGGCCTTGAAGTTCGTTCCCGACAATCTGCTGGGCGACCGTAAGTCTCTGGACCGGTTTGAGCGTGAAGCCCGCGCGGCGTCGCGGTTGAATCACCCCAACGTCTGTACCATCCACGAAATCGACGATAACGGCGGCCATCCCTTCATCGTAATGGAAAGGTTGGAAGGGGAGAGCCTCAAGCAGCGCATTCACGGGAAACCGCTGGAGTTTGAGGAGCTGCTCGACATTGCGGTGCAGGTGGCGGAGGCGCTGGAGGCATTTCACGCCAAGGGCATTATTCATCGCGACATCAAACCGGCGAACCTGTTTCTGACCACTACCGGTCAGGTGAAAATTCTGGACTTCGGATTGGCGAAGCTGTCTCGCGACCAGGGTCTGGCCGCGAGTGAAGACACGCCCTATGAAGATTCGCTGACCGCGATCGGAGTGGTTCCCGGCACGGCGGTTTATATGTCCCCGGAGCAGGCGCGCAGCGAAGAGCTTGACCCGCGGAGTGATCTGTTTTCCTTTGGCGTGGTGCTCTACGAAATGGCAACCGGCAAGAAGCCGTTTCAGGGCGCGAACGTGGTTACCACGCTGGATGCGATGCTGCATCACAAACCGGCCGCGCCGCGGATGCTGAATCCCGCTCTGCCCCCGCAGATCGAGGGCATCATCGGCAAGGCGATGGAGAAGGATCGCGAGAAACGCTACGCCAGCGCCGCCCAGATGAAAGCCGATCTGCAGCGCCTGAAGAAGCAAACGGAATCAGGAGCTATCAAGACCAAGTCTCGGGAAGCGCCTTTGCGCCTCGCCACAAATACCTTTCAGACTTCCAGCGCCTGGCAGAAATACCTGCTGTTGGGGATGGCTGGGCTTTTGATCGCGGTGCTGGGTGCCGTGGGAGCATGGTGGTTCAAGCATCGAAGCGGGGCGGCCAGTCCCGGGGGGAATGCCATCGCAGTGCTCCCGCTGCAGAACATGAATGGTGACTTCAGCGTGGATTACCTGCGCTTTGCTCTGGCCGATGAGATCGACAACGTGTTGACCCACAGCCGCACGCTGGATGTGCGACCTTCGGGAGTAACACGCAAATACGTGACCGCAGACGTTGACCCGCAAAAAGTAGGGCGCGAACTGCACGTGGGTAGCGTCCTGACCGGACATTTCTTGCGCCAAGGTGACCATCTCCTGATAACGCTGGAAGCTACCGAGACGAAAAGCAACCGGATGTTATGGGAGACGAATTTCACATCGTCCAGCGAGGATTTGATAGCCTTGCAGGCAAAGCTTGCCACCCAGATTCGTCAGGGCTTATTGCCCATTCTCGGTGCGGCCGGCAGCTTTCTTGATACCAGCAGCCGGCCCAAGAGCCAGGAAGCCTACGATCTTTACCTGCATAGTCTCGCGCTCCCCCACGATGCCGGACCCAACAAGGATGCGATCGCGGTGCTGGAACATGTTGTAGAAGTCGATCCGAACTATGCTCCAGCCTGGGAGGAACTGGGCGTACGTTCCTACTATGACGCCGATTATTCAAACGGGGGCGAGCAAATGTTCCAGCGTTCTAATAAAGCGTCGGAACGCGCGCTGACGCTTGATCCCAGCCGGATCGTGGCTGCCGGCCAGTTGATTACAAACCGGGTGGAGCGAGGTGAGTTAACTAAGGCATACGCAGCAGCACAGGCCCTGGTTAAGAGCCGCCCAGAGAGCGGCCAAGCTCATTTTACCCTGGCCTATGTTCTGCGCTATGCCGGAATGCAAGAGGAATCAACGCGAGAATGTGATACCGCGCTGGCTTTGTCCCCAGGAAATTACCAGTTCCGGTCGTGTGCATGGGGGTTCATGGAGTTAGGCCAGACCCAGCGCGCCATGGATTACGTTAATCTCGATGCGGGCTCGGAGTGGGCCGCCTTCGCAACGCCTTCGGTGCTCCTGCGCGAGGGAAAACTGGCAGAAGCGCGTGAGAGTGTGAAGAAGGTTTCGCCGGCCGCGCATTATCATCGCGATCTGCTGGAAGCGTGCCTGGGGATGCGCCCTCCATCCGAAGTGGACAGAATTACTTCTTTCGTAGAGGCTTCCGTGCTGGCAGAGTCCGATCCCGAGCGCTGGTACTACGAGGGAACGATTATGGCTTTCTGCGGAAAACCGGACATCGCTCTTCATATGGTCAAAGCCGCGGTTGACCAAAACTACTGCTCCTATTCGGCTCTGCTGTCAGATCCTTTGCTGGCAAAGATGCGCAGCAGCAAGGAGTTTGATGCTGTGCTGACCGCCGCCCATGAGTGCCAGGAAAGTGTACGCAACCCGCAATCGCAGTAAATCAGGTAGGATTGTTTGTGGGCTGCGGCTACCTTTTTTGTCCAATTAGTCCATAATCACGATGCTGTGTTAGAAAAAATTTTGGCTCCCATCCACAAGAAAAATAATCCTCTATTATCTATGGCAAAAGACGACCGCGGGGTCTGGCGCGAACGAGTTCGGCCCGGCTCTGCAAAGTTTTTTCTCGTGCTTTTTCCGATTTTATTGCTGACGGCCGCATGGGTTGTGCAGCTCACGCCAAAGCCAGTCGGCTCGACTGAGCCTCGGTTCGTGGATCCGTTGCCCCAGGATACCGGCGCGGCTGGGTTGCAGGAAACCTTGCTCCGATTGCGAACAACTGCGCGCCTTATGCAAACCGTAGCCCATCCCGATGACGAAGACGGCGGCATGCTGACACTGGAGTCGCGCGGCAAAGGCTCGACGGTTTTGTTGCTGACCCTGAATCGCGGCGAAGGCGGACAAAATAAAGTCGGCAGTAATCTGTTCGATGTGCTGGGTGTATTGCGGACGCTGGAACTCCTGGCGGCAGACCGTTACTACGGAGTGGAGCAACGCTTCACCCGGGTTGCGGATTTCGGCTTTTCCAAGAATGCCGACGAAACATTTCAGAAGTGGCAAGGCCACGATATTGCGCTGGGAGACATGGTGCGAGTGATTCGCACCTTCCGGCCCGACGTTCTGGTCGCCCGCTTTTCCGGCACCGATCGTGACGGACACGGCCACCATCAGGCCTCTTCGATTCTTACCCGTGAGGCCTTCCGAGCGGCGGCGGATCCGAATCGATTTTCGGAGCAGATTAAGGACGGACTGCTGCCGTGGCAGGCGAGAAAGCTCTACATTGGTAACGTTTGCGGATTTGGAGCGCAAAGCTGTCCGGCGGAAAACTACACCGTCAAGCTGAATATTGGAGAACAAAATCCAAGGCTGGGAATGTCGTACGCCCAGTTTGCGCTCGAGGGATTGCATCATCAGCTTTCCCAGGGCGTGGGAAACTTTTCGATAGACCCTGGGCCTCGTTACACCTTCTACAAACTGGTGGATTCTGTTCTGCCGCCGACGACGGATAAAGATGGCCACGAGCAGGATTTGTTTGACGGGATCGATACAAGCTTACCGGGGCTGGCTTCGCGATTGGGAACGGAAGAGTCGAAATTGTCGTGGTTGCGGCCGGGCCTGGTGGAGATTGCAAATCACATTCAGGATGCGACTCAACGAAGCGGTAGAGAAATGAACGCCGCAGCCGGGCCGTTGCTCATCGCGTTGCAGAAGATGGACTCGCTCACAAGCCGTGTGCAGAGCACCGACATCAGTTCGTCGTCGAAGGACGACCTGCTGGAACGGCTTCGCGAGAAACAGCAGCAGCTCCAGGTAGCACTGAACTTGGCGATGCAGATCTCGGTCGAGGCGACCGTCGCTCCTCCGCAGAGCACGGGCTTGCCGAAGGAGGAAGAAGCGTTAACTGCCGTGTCTCCTGGTCAGAAGTTTCTGGTCAGAGTGAAGTTTCACAATGGCTCAAAGTACAAGCTGGCTATGGACCGGGTAACGCTCGATGCTCCAAAAGGATGGGCCAGGCGGATTGACGAGGAAGCTGCTTTAGTGGCGGCTGCGGGACAGGATCAGTATGCGAACTTCGTTGTGCAGATTCCTGCCGACGCCGCTGGTGGCCGTTTCTACACGCGTCCCTATTGGCATCGCGATGACCCGGAAACCGAAAGCATCAATACGATCGATGATGAACGATACGTTACCTTACCCTTTCCGCCGCCTCCCTTCCATGCCACGGTCGAATACCACACGCATAGCTCCGCACACGACCTGAGCATGTTCGGTGGGGAGCATAAATTGGGGGGGGCGGATGGCCCGAAGACGGAGATCTCATCTCCCGTAGTCGCGCCGTTTGTAGATGACAAGGCTGTGGAGCGCAAGCGAACCCTTGCGATGGTCCCCGCGTTTTCCGTCATGCTGGAACCCGGGCAACAAGTGATTCCGACTGGAACCGACGGAGAATTCCGGGTGAGAGTTGGGGTTTCGACCAATTTGTCCACTACTGTCAAAGGCGCGTTGCATCTGGAAGTGCCGAACGGCTGGAGCGCGGAACCCGCGAAATTGGCTGTGGAGTTTCGTAAGCGCGGCGAGAAGCAGGAGTTCGAATTCAAAATATCTCCGGCCAGCCTGAGCGAGGGACGAGCAAAGATCCGCGCCGTCCTCGAGTCGGGCGGAGTGAATTACAGCGAGGGTTACAGCCTTGTTACACGGGAAGATCTCGACAGCTTTTACTATTACCAGCCTGCGCTGCAGCGCGTCAGCATCGTGGACGTAAAAGCGTCAAAGGACTTGAAGGTCGGCTACATCATGGGCGCGGGGGATGATATTCCGACGGTGCTCGGACAGATTGGAATGAAGGTTACTTTAATTCCTGCGGACAAACTCGCCAACGAGGATCTGAGCCAGTACCAGACAATTGTTCTGGGAATTCGCGCTTACGACACACAAAAGGATCTCGCGGCCAACAATAAAAAGCTGCTGGATTTCGTTTATAACGGCGGGACTCTTGTGGCGCAGTACAACACTGGCGTGGCTGATTTTAACAAAGGAAAATTCACCCCTTATCCCGCGCAACTGAGCCGTGCTCGGGTTTCCGTGGAAGAAGCTCCAGTTGCGATTCTGACTCCGGAGGATAGTATCTTTCACTATCCCAACCAGATCACCGAGCACGATTTCGACGGATGGGTGCAGGAACGCGGGCTGTATTTCATGGATCAATGGGATGGCAAATTCAAGCCGCTGCTGGCTTGTCATGATCCCGGAGAGCCGCCGCAAGAGGGTGGCTTGTTGCGCGCGCAGTATGGCAAGGGCACATACATCTACACGGGATACGCTTTCTTCCGCCAACTTCCAGCGGGCGTTCCAGGAGCGATCCGGCTCTATGTGAACTTGTTGAGTGCGGGACACGAGAGAAGCGGCAGTCAGTGATCGCAGTAAACTCTTCGAGGTCCTGGAGTTCTGAAGGGGCACGGCTTTAGCCGTGCCGTAAGTCGCTAAGTAACGATCGGTGCGGCTGGAAGCCGCGCCCTCTCAAATCTTAAACGACGCGTAACGAATTCGAAGTCAACAGCGCTTTCAGGCGCTGTGGGTCGCAATATCATCATTTCATCAGCCTGCTGATGCAGACTTCCTCTCAGCCCGGTCAGACTTCTCCCCAACTGATTCGCGGTGTGGGGCTGAGCAGCGCGACCGCGCTCAACATGATCGACATGATCGGCGTAGGTCCATTCATCACTATTCCACTGATGGTGAGCGCAATGGGTGGGCCACAGGCAATGCTGGGCTGGATCTTCGGCGCGATCTTTGCCATGTGCGATGGGCTGGTTTGGGCAGAACTGGGCGCGGCCATGCCGCACTCGGGCGGTTCCTACGGTTATTTGCGCGAGGTTTATGGACCGAATCGTCTCGGCCGTCTGATTTCGTTTCTTTTTGTCTGGCAACTTTCCTTCAGTGCACCGTTGTCGATCGCGTCGGGATCCATTGGGCTTGCGGGATACGCGTCCTACTTTTGGCCTGGGCTGGAAAATCAACACCTGGCTCACCATTGGAGCGTGCCTGTGCCGCTGCTGGGTCGATTGCAACTGCATTGGCTGGTTTCGGGAGCAACCTTTGTGGCCATCGGCGTACTGGCCTTGGCGACGATGCTTTTATATCGCAAGATAACCAGCATCGGATGGATTTCAAAACTGTTGTTAGCAGGCGTGATCGGAACCATGTTCTGGATTATTATCGCGGGCCTCAGCCACTTCGATCCTTCTCTAGCCTTCAGTTTCCCGCCGGGCGCGTTTACCCTGTCGCGTAATTTCTTCCTGGGATTGGGTTCGGCAATGCTAATCGCTACCTATGATTACTGGGGTTATTACAACGTTGCATTCCTGGGCGACGAAGTAAAGGAACCGGGGAAAACGATCCCACGGGCGATCCTGCTATCCATTTTTTTGGTTGCATGTCTATATGTGGTGATGAACATCAGCATCCTGGGCGTCGTGCCATGGCGTGAGATCCAGACAGGTCAAGACAATAGTGGGCTGTATGTTGTGTCTATTTTTATGCGAAAGATTTATGGGCCATGGGCTGCGAATCTCGCAACTGGACTGGTGATGTGGACGGCATTCGCCTCGGTCTTTTCGCTGATGCTGGGATACTCGCGAGTACCGTACGCGGCCGCTCTCGACGGAAATTATTTCAAGGTGTTCGCACGCTTGCACGCGGAGGGACGGTTTCCTTACGTGTCGTTGCTCGCTCTGGCCGCGGTCGCGGCTCTGTTCTGTTTTCTGTCGTTGGCTGATGTGATCGCAGGACTTGTAGTCATTCGTATTGTTTTGCAGTTCCTGGTACAGGCTGTCGGCCTGATTGTGTTGCGCATCCGGCGCCCTGATTTGCCGCGTCCCTTCCGCATGTGGCTTTACCCCCTGCCCGCATTGGCCGCATCGATAGGCTTCTTGTTCGTACTTATCTCACGCACGAACTCACTCAGCCAGATTCGCTATGCCGTGCTGATTCTGATTAGCGGCGTGACCATATATCTTGTCCGTGCATGGCGGCACGCGGAGTGGCCGTTTCGGCAGCACGCTCCTACGAAAAGGGTCGTGAGCAACTGACCATGGGCGAAGCTGTGAAAATATCGATGCCATCGACTCTGCGGAGTTCCACGAATGGTTCCGCATGGGCACCGCTGGGTGAGCCTCTCTTTCGTTCACTCTGGGTAGCAGCGGTGATCTCCTACACCGGAACCTGGATGCAGAATGTGGGCGCGGGGTGGTTGATGACTCAGCTCACAATGTCTCCGCTGATGGTAGGCCTGGTACAAGCGGCGTCGACGCTGCCAGTTTTTCTTGTCATCTTGCCGGCGGGCGCGCTCGCGGACATGGTGGACCGGCGGCGCTTCCTGCTGATCACTCAGGGTTGGATGGTAGCAGCTGCGGCACTGCTAGGCATTTTCACGCTATTGGGAAATGTGACGCCCTGGATGCTGCTTGCGTTTACCTTTGTGCTGGGACTCGGTGCAGTAATGAACGACCCGGCATGGCAAGCCATCACGCCGGAAATCGTTTCTCCCCGACATCACGCGCCTGCGGTGGCTTTGAACTCGGTCGGATTCAATGTGGCTCGTGCAGTGGGTCCAGCCCTGGGCGGAATCGTAATCGCCACCGCCGGTTCGGGCGTGGCTTTCCTCTTGAATGCGGCTTCGTTTTTCGGAGTCATTTTTTTTCTGTATCGCTGGAAGCGGCCCCGCTTTGAGGATGTCGAAACCGGCCGGGTTACTGACGCCATTCTTACTGGACTACGTTATGTGCGTGGTGCCCCGGTAGTCCGTTGCGTGCTGATACGCACTGGGGCATTCAGTCTGGGGGCAAGTTCTCTGCTGGCACTCCTTCCGATCGTTGCCCGTCCGCATGGAGCCACCGGCTACGGTTTGCTGCTCGGCTCATTCGGGTTGGGCGCCTTGGCGGGTGCGGCAATCCTGCCTCGACTGCGGAGTACACTCTCAGTGGACACGGTCGTAACGGCCGCTATCCTGATGTTCGCAGCCATGACCTTTGCGGCAGGTCGAGTGCAAACATTCGGCTGGCTGCAACTGGTATTGTTTACCAGCGGAACCGCGTGGATCGGAATCCTGGCCTGTCTCAATGTTGCGGCGCAGACCATGTCCCCTTCGTTCCTGCGGGCGCGAGCGCTTTCGTTGTATCTGCTGGTGCTGCAGGGAGGAATGGCTATTGGGGGCGCGCTTTGGGGCGCGCTGGCGAGCCGGGTCGGAATTCCGACGGCATTCCTCTGGTCCGCAATCGCGCTTGTGGTTGGACTGGTGAGTGTGCGACGCTATCCGCTGACGTCGGAGGAACTGCAGTACGCGCCGTCTGTAGTGCGAGATTAGTCAGGTCCTGATTTCAATTCTCTATCCTTCAAGGAGATTCTGATGAGGACGATGAAGTGGCTGTTTGTACCGATGCTGCTACTGGCCGTTAGCGTTTTTACGACAGCACAGGACGCTAAACCGGCGGAACGTCACACTATCGCTCAAGTACTGGATCGCAACCTGACCGGGGTGGAGAAAGAATTCGTTTCGGCTGCAGACGCCATGCCCGAAGATAAATATTCTTTTGCGCCAACAAATGGCGAATTTAAGGGCGTGCGTACATTTGCCCAGCAGGTCAAGCATGTGGCCGCAACCAATTTCATGATCGCGGCGGCCATTCTCGAAGAAAAACCGCCGGTCGACGTGGGAAGCGAAAACGGACCGGATTTGGTGAAGACCAAGTCGGATATAATGAAATTTCTTAGGGACTCGTTCTCCTATCTCCACAAAGCCGTCGGCACTCTCGATGAGGGAATCTGCTCAGTCCCATCAAGAGTCCTTTCAGCGAGAACATGGTTACGCGGCTAGGTTTATCGACTCTTGTGGTGGGGCATTGCTTCGACCACTATGGACAGATGGTGGAATATTTACGGATGAATAGCATCGTTCCTCCGGCCAGCCGTTAAAATACCACCGAGACCGAATCGACGAACCCGGGCCGGTTGCCCGGTCTTTCTCCCTGCTGTCCTCATCGGCATTCTTATGGCACGAAAGTGCTATTTACATATCTGAGGATGAGAAATACTTTGGTTTTCCCCTTTCGCTGGAAAAGTTTGCGAGACGGCCAAACCCCTTTGACGGGTTAGGTGTGCGCGGCGATCCGGCGGCGATGGGATGGCAAGCTAAGCCGCGGCGGGGAGAAGTAGATGAGAACGAAAAAGCATCACATCGCGGATTTGTGCGTAGCGGACGCCCGTCAAGAGCAGGAAGGCGAGCAGGAAATAGACACTTTTCTCCGGGCACTCCGTTCTTACCCGGACCGCTTCGCCCGCGAACCCTATCTGAGTTTCCAGCAGCACCTGTCAAGCATCCTGACGGCGGCTCAGCAGTCCACCGTGGATAAATAGGGGATAGCGCTGCCTCAGCGCATCCGTTGGCTTGCTCCTCGGGCCGTGATCTCGGTCTGAATTAGTTCCGGGTTGAGTCCGTGCCCTCGCAGGTGATCGCGCACCCTCGCGCTGGCCTGTTTCGCATTGGATTTCGGATCCAGAAATATCAACACAGAAGGTCCAGCCCCGCTCAAAGCACTGCCCAGTATTCCGTGTGTCCCGGTCAGTTTCTGCAAGGCTGGCAGCAGAGGGCACAGGGATGCCCGGTACGGCTGGTGGATACGATCTTCGAGTGCGGACGCGAGCATATCTTTTCTCCCCTGAAGAAATGCCAGCAGCAGCAGCATCGAGTTCTGAATGTTGGCCACAGCATCAGTACGCGAATATTGGCTGGGAAGAACTCGGCGCGCATCCTCGGTGGAGAGGCTCTCACTAGGAACCGCGAACAGCAGCGGCCACTTTCCTTTCGGCCTTACATGGGCCATGTGCATTTCGCCGTCTGCGGCAATCCGTGCAATCGCTAAACCGCCCATCCAACAGGCCGCAGCATTATCGGGATGGTGCTCGCGCCGCGCTGCTTCGTATACGATCCGGTTATCCGTCCAGCGCAATCGGCCGAAATGCACTGCCAGTGCGATTCCGGCCAACCGTGCCGCGGCGGAGGATCCGCACCCTTTGCCAATCGGAATCTGGTTTTCGATGCGGAGCGCGATCGGTTGCACCGCCTTTTTTTCCGCCTGGAGCACTTCACGATAAGTTGTGAGAATGAGATGCTTTTCGATTTGCGAGCAAATTTCCGGATCGCGGCCGCACGCCGTCACGGAAAATTCGTTGGTAGGCTTTGCTCGAACCGTAAGAAACATTGAGAAGGCCAGCGCCGCAGCATCGAAGGCAGGACCCAGGTTCGCCGAAGTGGCGGGGAGAACAATCTCCAGGGACGGTGGTTTCGGCCGCGTTGTGCCAGTGCGAACAGTCATGAGCTATTCGTAGCGCCAGCGGTGCCCTCGTGGGGCAACGCTCCACCGCGGCCGCCGAGACGGAGCCACACCCCAGAGAGGTAGCTTGCTACGTCTCCAATCCGTCGTCTGCTTCTTTCAAGGTTCGAATCACAGCGTCCACGGTGGCGTCCAGTACGATGGGTGCGCGCTGCTGAGGCTTAAGAATATCAGCTTCTTTTTCGCTTTCAGCTCCGGCGAATAGATCGCCGCGATGAAACTTCAGGGTGAACTCGGGATCTTTCAGCAGGTGCCCGGTCAAGATCAATACCACGCTGTCTCCTGACTTGACGAAACCTTGCTTCACCAGTTTTTTGAGCCCGGCTAGGGTCACAGCGGAAGCCGGTTCGCAACCAATGCCGTCCGCACCTATCTCAGCTTTGGCTGAAGCGATCTCAACTTCACTGACCTGTTCGACTGCGCCGCCGGTGGCCTGCAAGACACCAACTGCTTTTTTCCACGATGCAGGATTGCCGATGCGAATGGCACTGGCCGCCGTTTCAGCCTGTACGGAGATCAGTTGCTTGCCACCATTTTCGCGCATGGTCCAGACTAGCGGATTCGCACCTGCCGCCTGAATGATGGAGACTTTGGGCAAGGTTGAGATGAAACCGAGTTGCTTCATCTCAAGGAAAGCTTTCCCGAGCGCTGAGGAGTTCCCCAGGTTTCCACCCGGAACAATAATATGGTCGGGCGGCTGCCAGTCGAGTTGTTCCATCAGTTCGATTGCCGCAGTCTTCTGCCCTTCGAGACGATATGGATTAATCGAATTCAGCAAGTAAACCGGCATCCGCTGCACAACTTCGTTCAACAGACGCATGCAACCATCGAAATCGGCTTTCAACTGGCAGGTTACCGCTCCGTAGTCGAGCGCCTGAGAAAGTTTGCCCCACGAGACTTTACCTTCGGGAATCAGCACCAGGCTGCGCATTCCGCCGCGTGCGGCATAGGCCGCCATGGAAGCGGAGGTGTTGCCGGTTGAGGCGCAAGCGACCCAACGGAATCCCTCCCGGCGCGCGACGGATGCAGCCAGAGTCATTCCCGTGTCCTTGAATGATCCTGTCGGATTCATGCCCTGGTGCTTGGCGTAAAGCTGTTGCAGCCCGGCGCCTCGCGCACAGCGAGTCATTTCATACAAAGGAGTATTCCCTTCGCGCAAGGTGATAATCTCTTGCCAGTGAGGGAAGGTGGGCAGCATTTCACGAAAACGCCAGACGCCGCTTTCGTCGACAGGAAGACCGGAAATGCGGCGCTGGCGCCAGAGAGCGGTGAGCGCAGGCAGGTCCAGTCGAGGCGCTTCGGGCGCGTTCCACGCGGGGTATACGATTTCCAGCAAATCACCACATGTGGCGCACCGGAAGTTTTGTTCAGCCTTCCTCCACGCGATGCCGCAGCCAATGCATCGCAGTTGGGATATTTGAACGGGATTGGACGCGGGTGACGTGTAGTCGGTCATCTGGGATGCGGTCAGCGGGATAGTGACCACGCAATCTACTTTGCGCCACGCAAATAGTTGTCGGTCTTGTTAATCCAGTCGGCACGCGGCGGATTGAATACGTCCAGGTCCACCGTATCCTCGAGGGCTTCCGCTTTGTGTGGCATGTGCGGGGGGATCGTGAGCACCTCGCCGGCATTCACCACGATCTGTTTGCCGTCGATCCAAAACTTCAATGCTCCTTCCAGAATATAAGTAATTTGCTCGTTGTGGTGACTATGCTCAGGCACGATGCAGCCCTTCTTCAACAGCACCCTCGCCAGCATGATGCTTTGCCCCACGACAAAGTGTCGTTGCAGGAGCGGATTCAAATCTTCAAGTTCGACTGAACTCCACGGAATGTGCTTCAGTTCGGCCTTTGCAGTCCTCTTCGTCGGCCTTCGGGGCGTCTTCTTTTTAATTTGTGCGCGCTTTGTTTTCGCCGCCTTCGCCATCAGTGCACCTTTCCCGGGTAAAGTTTGACTGCGTTGTCGTGCAAATAGCCGTGTGCCATCTGCAGCGCCTGCGCCTCATTAACCTCGCCCGTCGAAATCATCTCCGCCAATGCAGCGGCCAGCGCAGTCCGCGATGACTGCACTCCTAGCCAGTAGCTTTCTTCCGCACCTAAGACATCGTTATAAGGGAATGCGTCGGTGCCGAAAGTTATTTTTTCAGGGAAAGTTTCTAACCAGAGCTTTAGCGTGTTTTTGAACTGTGACGGATACAGCAGAATCTCGGTTTCCGATGAATCCAGGTACACGTTCTTCGCCGAAGCCAACCAGATCGCTTGACGATCATAGGGATATCCGCCGTGGATCATCACAAACGTGACACTCGAATAACGCGGATCGCGCAGAATGTTTTCCAGGTTCATGATATTGCTTTCGGAGAGGTTGAAGTAATCGCCGATGCCCACCGCCGAGTGAACGTGGACAGCAAGATGAAGCCGGCCGCCTTCGCGGATCAAGTAGCGAAACATGAAGTCCTGGAAGGTCCGATATTCCTCCTTGCTGGGAATTCCGCCGGCCACGAACCGCTGATAAATATCTTCCGCATCCTCGCGGTTGGGGTCGCTGAATTTGGTTGAGCGGAAATACGCCACTTCGAATTTCATGGCGATACCGCCCTTCTTCTGATTGTCTTCAAGAGTGCGGCTTACAAATTTCAAATACTCGGCAAAATCCGTCGGCAACTTGCTGAGGCCTTCCTGTTGCATCCAGCGGTGCAGCATCTTCTCCTGCAGCGGGATGTAAACTTCTTCGTCCGCGTTGCGGGAGCGTTCCCGCTGATTGTCGAACGGCCACATGAAAGAATCCACGAAGAACACCCATACGAACCGTTTGGGATCGAGGTAATCGGCCATCATCGCGCGGTTCGCGACTCCCTGTTCGATGTTTAATTTGTCGAGAATGTCAGGAAAATACGCGTTGCCCCGCTGCTTTTTAAGTTCTGCTTTTTTCTGGACCAGCCATTTGGCGTGCTCGGGCGAGAGGTCATCGTACGGATATCCGAAAAGTGCTTTGGCGGCAGACACGAGTTCGGGGTTTGTGTCGCGTTCACGGAGCGCGGCACTTCCTGGCGGCGCGGCCATGGCATCGACGTCAGGATCGTCGGAAAAGCCGGGATGCGCGTGATGATCGAAAAGGGGAATTTGTTCGATCTGTGGCAGCAGGCGTTCGTAGGTTTGCTGCACGTCCGGTCCGGGAAGTGGGCGCGCCTGACCGACAGCGATTGCCGATAATCCACAAATCATCAGCAAACCTGCCCACGTCTGAAATCTTCGCCTCATGAAGCCTCCGTTTCGTCGTAATTGCGCAACGAATATCGGGTTGCAACCTCGCTACCGCGCGGCAACGGTTCCTTGCCACGCGGCAGAGACCCGCAGAATCCGCCCTACGGCCTCCTGCAATGTAGCTGTCGACGATGCAAATGAGAAGCGGATGAAATCAGCGCCAGCGGCCCCGAATGCTGCCCCCGGGATGGCCGCGACTCCGGCGTCCTCCAGCATAATGCGGCAAAGATCTTCCGCGCTCATTCCCGTCTCCGAAATGTTTACCCACGCGTAGAAAGCGCCTTCCGGCGGTAAGCAGCGGAATCCTGGAACGCGATTGAGGTCGCCAATAAACTGTTCGCGTCGCTTGGCGAACTCGCCGACCATGCGAGGAGTTGCGCCCTCACGATCCTTGAGCGCTTCGATGGCTGCATACTGGCTGAATTCCGCGACACAAGTATAGCTGTTCACCGCCAGCATCTGCAGTGCCGGTACAATTCGCGACGGGGCAACCGTGTATCCCAGCCGCCATCCGGTCATCGCGAAACTCTTGGAGAAGCCATCGATGATCAGAGTGCGTTCCTCCATTTCCGGATAGTTCATCAGCGAAAGGTATTGACCGTCGTAAATGATCCGAGCGTAAATTTCATCGGAGAGCACCAGCAGGTCATGTGTTACGGCAAGTTCCGCCAGCCGGCGCTGCACCTGGTCGCTATAGACCGTGCCGGTCGGATTGCTTGGGGAGTTTGTGATTAGAAGTTTTGTGCAAGGTGTAATCTTCGTAGCGATCTCGTCAGGATCCGCTTGGAAGTGATTGCGTTCCGAAAGCTCAAATGGCACGGGAATGCCGCCCAGACCGCGAGTAATGGATGGATATCCGGGGAATCCCGGGTCCGGATATAAGACTTCATCGCCGGGATCGATCAGCGCCATCATCGCCATGAACAGCGCGATTTTGCAGCCCGGGGCGATCACGATGTTTGCGGGAGAGGCTTCCACATTACGCGTGTCGTGAAGATAATTGGCGATTGCCTCTCGCAGCGTCATGACGCCAGCTACAGCACAATAGCGGTCTTTGCCTTCGTCCACGGCTTGCTTCAGTGCCTGATTCACAAAGGTGGAGGGATGGAAGTCCGGCTCGCCCAGTTCGAGATGAATGATGGAGTGGCCTTCGCGCTCCAGTTCCTTGGCACGCGCATAAACTGCGAGCGCGCCCTCACCCGTCATTACGGCCATTCGAGACGCTAACGGTTGCATTGTTTACCTTTCCTGCAAATGGAGGCCGGGCGACCCGCCCGGCTCGAGGGCCAGAGGGCCGTCCTCTATTTACAGACCTTTATAGAGGCCGCCATCTACGAGTACGGTTTGCCCGGTTACATACGACGCGCGCTCCGAGGCTAGCCACACAATTGCATCCGCAATCTCGTGTGGTTCCCCGAGACGTTTCAAAGCTGCGTCTGTGCTCCAGTCTTCGGAGATTTCTTTTTCGCTCTTTCCTGTAGCGGTGGAGCGGGTCTTCGCTAATTCCTTTAGACGATCCGTAGCGGTGTAGCCCGGGCCAACGTTGTTTACGAGTATTCCATCTTTACCGAATTCGTTGGCCAGACTTTTCACCAGCCCGACAACCGCGGCGCGCACCGCATTGGAAAGTACCAGGTCTGCGACCGGCTGCTTGGTGGTGATTGAAGTAATCGTGATGATCCGCCCCCAGTGCTGGTGCTGCATATGAGGAATTACTTCGCGAGCGAAATAAACCGTGCTGAGAAAATTGAGGTCCACCACCTTTTTCCATTCTTCGAGGCCGACCGCCAGAAATCCTTTCGCCGGCGGACCTCCGGCATTGGTGATGCAAATGTCCACGCCGCCAAACTTCGAAACTACCGCAGCGACGAAGCGCCGCACCGCCTCTGCATCGGTGACGTCCACAGCCTGGGCGAACACTTCGGTGGCGTAATTCTTCGCGATGTTTTCTGCGGCGGCCTGCAGCGTTTGAGCATTACGGGCGCACATCGCAATTCGGCATCCCTCCGCTGCGAAAGCCTCTGCAGTTGCGCGTCCAATCCCCTGGCTCGAGGCGGCCACGATCGCGATCCGATTCTTCAGACCCATATTCATGGTGTCGGAATTATAAAGGTAGGAGGCCCGACAGTGCCGGTTAGGATTGTCGCGTTCCCTGTCTCTTGCCGACTTTGCCAGCGAACGATAGTCTTAATGGATTACTGGCGAGCCGCTTACCTGCGGATGGAGTCTCATGAAAAAGCACCAGCATCACCCGGAAACCGAAGCGGTTCACGGTCGTCCCGACTTCGATAAGAAGAACGGTCCTCTAGCCACCCCCATCTATCAGACTTCGACTTTTGAAGTTACGGATAACGACCAGCAACTGCGCGCGACTCACACCGATATGTTTTACACGCGCTATGGCAACCCGACGAACACGGTCGTTGAGTCGGCAATTGCGGAACTTGAAGGCGCGGATGCGGCTTTGCTGTTTGCTTCGGGCATGGGGGCAATCACGACTTCCGTTCTTGCGCTGCTGAAGAACGGCGACCACGTGGTCGCTCAACGAGACATTTATGGCGGCGTCACGAAATTCTTCACCCAATGGCTTCCGAAGCTAGGCATAGAAACTACTTTAGTCGATACCACCGAATACGATCAGCATGCGCGCGCCATCCTGCCCAACACCAAATTGCTGTACCTTGAATCTCCGACCAATCCCACGGTGCGGGTCGTTGATTTGCACAAGGCCGTCGCCCTGGCGAAAAAGCACTCCCTCATCACCATGATCGACAGCACCTTTGCCACGCCCATTAACCAGCGCCCAGTGGAATTTGGGGTTGATCTGGTGATGCACTCCGGCACCAAATTTTTCGGCGGGCACGCCGACCTTATTTCCGGCATTATTGCTGGTCGCAGGGATTTGATCGAGAAGATTCATGAGACTCGGACGACGTTGGGCGGAGTCATGGATCCACACGCGGCGTGGTTGCTGCTCCGCGGTATCAAGACTCTCGCGGTTCGCGTGCAGCGCCAGAATGAGAGTGCTTTGCGCGTCGCACAGTTTCTTGCTGAACATCCCAAGGTTCGCAGCGTGCACTATCCGTTTCTGGAAGGGCATCCGCAGCGCGCGGTGGCGATGGAACAAATGCGCGGCGGCGGCGGCATGCTCAGCTTTGACGTGGATGGCTCGGGAGAAGATGCACGGCGGCTGACCGAATCACTGCGCTTAATTACTTTGGCCCCGAGCTTGGGCGGAGTCGAATCGCTGGTTTCAATTCCAGTGCTTACATCCCATGCGATGATTTCATCCGATCAGCGCCAGAAGATGGGTGTGACCGAACAGTTGATCCGACTGTCAGTGGGAATCGAAAATGCGGACGACTTGATCGCTGACCTGGAGCAAGCGCTCGCAGCCATGAGTTCGTCTCACCAGCACGCGCAAGTGGGATAAGAGAATTTTGTCTTCTGTCCAGGAGGTGAGCCTCAACGCGGCCAAACTGAGACAGAAGAAAATCCTGGCCTCACTCGAGGACGGGCGGGGGAGCAGTGCGCACACTCGGTCAGAAAATAAACTTCAGTGCCAATTGGAGAATGCGTGGGTTGTGAGCTCCATTAGGCTGCAGAAGTCCGTTCCCCAGGCAACTGGAATCGCCGGCTGAACTGTTGGCTCCGCCATAGCAGCCGACGGCGTTAGCGGTGGTGACTCCGGTGCCATTGGCGTTGTCTGCTGCCGAGCCGGCGTCGCCTCCCAGCCATGTGTACTCCCGATGGTTGAACACGTTGAAGGCTTCGGCACGGAATTCGAAGTATTTCGATTCAGTGACAGCAAAGTGTTTCAGCAGTGCCATGTCGAAGTTGGTGCGCCAGGGATTGCGCAGAATGTTCCGCCCGGCGCTGCCGAAAGTGAGTCCTCTGGGTGCGGCGAAGGCCGAAGGATTGAAGAGCAAAGGCGGGTTACCAGGTGGAAGCGAAGGTATTCCAGTGTTCGGATTACCTACGAGATCGGGGTAGGAGCCCGCGGTCGCAAACGTGTTGGAAACTCCGGCGTTGTCACTGGGAATGCTGGTGGGCGAACCATTCACCGTGCTGCCGCAGGGACTGCAGCCCTGGTTATAAACGCTGAACGGCGTCCCGCTTTCAATGTCCGTGATACCCGACCACTGCCACCCTCCCAGCAGCCGATTGGTAAGACCCTTACTCTTGAAAAAAGGCAGATCATAAACGTAACCAATGGTAATGATGTGCCGCTCATCGAAGTTCGCGCTAGCCCGGTAAGCATTCAGGTTGTAGCTGTCGACAAAACCGGAGTCGTTCCAGTCGGATGAGTCGTCGATCGAATGGCTGTAGGTATAAGATGCGTTCAGTTGCAACCCGCCTATCGTGTGTCGCAAAGAAGCCTGCAGCCCGTTGTAGTTGGAAGATGCGGTCTGATCCTTCCGGGTGATGTTTCCGATTCCCGCGAAGGGGAAGAACGGAGTGGCGTTGTTGCCGCAAGCAACGAAAAGGTTGACAGCCGCTCCGGATGGAACGCCACCGGCAGTCGCGGGAGCGTTGTACGGGACAGGTGTGCCATAAGAAGTCACCGCGTTTGTGGGAACACCGAACGCGTCAAAGGTCACGTTCGGCTGGCTGTTGCCTGGACCCCAACTGCAATCGAACGCCGTAATCAACTGCCCCGGTGCATAAGGATTCTGGCCTGCCGGAACCGAGCGAATCTGGTTGTATTCATAATCACGGGTCAGATGCACTCCGCCGCTGCCCACGTAAGACAGCGTCGCGACTGTGTTCTTGCCGAGATCGTGCTGCACATCGAGATGCCACTGCTGCATATACGGCCAGGTGGCTTTGTTCGGAATGGAGACGAAAGAGAGCGGAGGTGTTCCGCCGCCGAGGAGACCGGGATTCAGATTGGCATATCCTGCCACATTAAAGACGCTGCTGGTCTGCGTGTTGATGTTGTACTGCTCGAGCGACTCGGTATTCCCCTCATTGCCGTTAGTGTGCTCGAAGAAGATGCCATAGCCACCGCGGATGGCCCATTTCCCATCGCCGAAGGGATCATATGCAAAACCAAGGCGGGGAGCGGGATTCCACCAATGGTTGGCCATACAGCCGGCCGGCACTCCAGGCGTAACACCACAATCTACCCACCCGTTGTAGGGATTGCCAATCACCAGGCCCGTGGCTGGATCCACGCTACTGGCGCCGGGAACGTAGTGCGCGGGATCGAAATTCCAGGCAAGATGATTCTTTTCCGAATAGGTTCCGAAGAAGCTCAGCCGCAATCCCAAGTTCAGGGTCAAGCGTGAGGTGGCATGCCAATCATCCTGAAAATAGGGCTCAAAGATGTTGTATTGCTCGTGCATCTTGAGAGCAGCTTGTTCCTGGGTGAAAGTACTGATATTTCCCAGAAGCAGATCGGCAAAAGGGTTTCCGGTGGTAACCGTATTGCCAGTGTTACTGAACTGCAGTTGGCCGTTCACGCCGTACGTCGGCTGCGGGATTTCATTCTTGTGGGCCAGCACCACATAGATTCCCAACTGCAGGTTATGCGGGCCGACGATCTTGGTGAGATTATCGCGGAAGGTGAAAGTGGGATTGGAGTTTAGAGGACCGTTGGGGACATAGCCCGGGTCTTCGGCGAAATTATACTGTCCGCCGCTCAGCATAATTCCGGGCACCTTACCACCAAAGCCGTTGTTGTAGATTCCGATCGGAGGGAATCCGGAGGGACGCTGCCAAGGTCCAATCAGACTCGTGGTAATGTGGTCGGTGGTGTAGCTGGCAACGAATTCGTTTAACAGCGTTGGCGAGGCTGTGGCCGTTACCCTCGCCACCATGCTGACTCCCGGTCCATTGAAGTTGGTTTGAATGGTGGGAAAGGCGACGCCGTTCGTCCACAACGGCACAGGATAGTCCTGATCCCAGGAGTCATGGATATAACGAAAAGTGGCACGAACCTTGTCGTTGACGTTGTGATCGATACGAAAGAGTTCTTCCCGCCAATGCGTGGGTAGGGAGGGCGGCAGATACCAGGTATTGGTGCCGATGTTTGGTGTCGGGATCAGCGCCTCGAGCCCATTGACGATCGTGGGATTCGCGATCGGTACCTGATTACCCGGGAAATAGCCGCCCGCTGAATCGACCGGACAGTTTGGGAAGGCGGTGGTATTCACAGCAGAACCCGCTGCCGGACACACATCGCTGAAATTCCCGCCGCGCTCGGCAAGGGTAGGAACCGTGGTCGTATTGAAAAACGTTGCTCCGGGGACGATGTCACGACGCCATTCTTCCGACCAAAAGAAAAACGTCTTCTGCTTCTCGGTGTTGTAGTGTCCGGGAATGTAAACCGGGCCGCCGATGGTGAAACCAAAATCGTTCTTCTTGTAGGCTGGCGGGGAAGTCTGAAACTCGGGTGTGGCGTTAAAGAAATCGTTGCGGTTGAATTCGTAAAGGTCGCCGTGAAAGCGGCTGGTGCCCGACTTGGTTTCAACCTCGACTGTGCCCGAGCCGTTGCGTCCGTACTGTGCTCCGTAGTTGGAGGTGAGCACTTTGAACTCGGCGATGGCATCAACGCTAGGGTATACGTTGAGGGTGTTGTTGCTGCCATTGTCCATGGCATCGCCGCCGTCCATTTCCCAGTTGTTATATTCAATGCGGCCGCCGTTCACGCTGAAGGAAACATTCCCCGAAACGCCGACAGCGCCTTCGTCCTGCCCAGTCTGGTTGCTCACCCCCGGCACCAGGGTGATGAGTTGAGTGAAGTTGCGTCCGTTCAGTTCAAGCTGAGTGATCTCTTTACCCGTTACCGTGCCGCCGAGATCAGAGGATTGAGTCTCCACTTGGGCAACTTCCGCGCCCTGCACGACTACTTCGGTGTTGATCGCACCCACCTGCAGCACAACGTTAACGCGGGTCTTTTCCGCAACCCTCAAAATGACGCCTTTGGCATCGTATTTCTTGAATCCGGTCTCGCTGACCGTGAGATCGTAGGAGCCGATGGGAAGCGAGGCGAACAGATAATCGCCGCTACCGTTTGTGGTGGTCGCGCGGGTGATGCCATGTTCGCTACTAATCAGAGTGACCTGAGCGTTGGCGACAGCTGCGCCCGTCGAATCGGTGACGGTGCCGGTGATCGAAGCCGTGTCCTGCGCGAAAAGCGCAACTGAAAGACTGAACGGGACTACGAGGAGGCAAAACCACAGGAGACGGGATTTCATCGTCAACTCCCCAATACCTAAAAACCAGAATGACCGGCACGCCCTGGTTTGCGCGTCTGCAATCGATCGCTGACCCCACCCAACCCAGTCGTGCGTGAACTTCCGTATGAAACATTCCGCGTAGTTAGAAATCACTAAACCTGGCTATTAAATCGTGTTAATAGTGATGTAGGCCCACTCACATGTCAAGGGAAAAGATGTCAAAAAAGTCACCTTGCGCAGAGATCGAAGGTCACAAAAGGCTTCGCGTCGATTCCCGTACTGCCAGCTCTGGCGCCACCTTGCGGTGTACGGCTGTGACTTCTCGCTTCTCCTGAACCGCATTAATTCCCTCGACAATAATGCTGACCGCCATCTCGCCCATAACTTCCATGGGTTGACGTACCGTGGTTAGCGATGGCGTGTATAAGCTGGAAGCGGCAACGTCATCGAACCCGATGACGGAACACTGCTCCGGCACGCGAAGACCAGCTTTCGCCAGAGCACGTATTGCGCCGAAGGCAGTCATGTCGTCGAAGGCCATCAGCGCGGTGAAGGGATGCTTATGCTTGATCAAATCCTCGGTTAGTTTGTAGCCCGCTTCAAAACTTGAAATCGGATCGCGAGATTCAGGCAGATCGAAAATCAGCCGGGGATCGAGTTCCAGCCCGCTGGATTTGGCGAAAGATCGAATCCCCTTCCAGCGTGGGGCACTGTCCGCCAAGGTCTTGGGGCCGCGGATGAAGGCTATTTTGCGGTGTCCCAGAGAATATAAATGTTCAAGAGCGGCATGGGCGCCGAGTTCATTGTCGACCATCACGGAGCTGATGGAATCGGTGCGCAGTTCGCGTCCAATCATTACCGTCGGAATGCTGCTCTTTTCCAGATCGGCAAGAACATCAATATCCACGAACAGCCAGTTCGCCAGGACGATCAGCGCTTCGACCCGCCGGTCGAGCAGCATTTCCAGATAGCGCTCAAATCGGCTGCGCTCGTTATGAACGTCCGTGAGAATGGGAAGGTAAGAGGACTGATACAGAGTATTCTCGATGCCGCGCAGCACCAGCGTGCAGTAGGGATCAGTCATATCGAATACCATGACGCCGACGGTGTGACTGCGCTTGCTGCGAAGCGAGCGGGCAAACAGATTTGGGCGGTAGCCAAGCTTTTTGGCGGCGCGCTCGATTCGCTTCTTGGTAACGGCTGGAATGTATCGCGCCAGAGGAGCGTTATTCAGGACGATCGAGACCGTGGTCGACGAAAAACCGCTAGCCGATGCCACGTCCCGAATGGTGACCGTCGCACTTTTCATATCGAGTTTTTCATGCTTGAACCGCACCGCCATGAATCATCGTGGCTTGAATTCATGCGGCTGCTGGCGGACACTACAGCAGAGAGTGGAATCAGTGTCAAGTTCGACCATGCGATTTTTGCTGATTTTCCTGTTACTGGTCCCGTCCCAGATTGGCCATACGCAGCCGGTGCAGCAGGCGCAAATACAAAAAGCGCCGTCCCCGCCGAATGCCGAGCCTCAGCAACTTTTTCAGCAAGGTGAAGCGGCCCTCAACAGCGGGCAGTTGGATAGAGCGGAACATGCCTTTCGAGGCGTGCTGGCAATCAATCCGCAGGTTGCGGGTGCGTACGCGAACCTGGGGGTGATCTACATGCGGCGCAAACAGTGGCCGCACGCGTTAGAGATGTTGCGCAAGGCCGAGAATCTGGCGCCGCGGATTGCAGGTGTCCGGCTCAACATCGGCCTGGTCTACTATCGGCAAAACGATTTTCGACAAGCGATTCCTCCCTTTGAGTCGGTCGTGCACGATGCGCCGGACTCGTTCCAGGCGCGGTATTTGCTGGGTTTGTGCTATTTCTTCGTGCAGCGTTATGGCGATGCGGCAACCGCCTTTGAGCCGCTTTGGCCCCAGGCTTCCAGCCAGTTGAACTACCTTTACGTGCTGGGCATCGCCGCCAACAAGGCGGGACGGGCGGACTTGGAGCAGCGAGCCTTGACCCACCTGGTTGAGATCGGCCAAAACTCTCCGGAGTTTCATCTACTGATGGGCAAAGCCCATCTCAACCGCGAAGAATACGATGAGGCCATTAGGGAGCTCGGGCTCGCGGCCAAGGGCGATTCTGCGCTTCCCTTCGTCCACTTCAATCTTGGAATGGCTTACCTCAAGAAACAGGATCTCGAACGAGCCAAGGCCGAATTCCTCGAAGACATCGCAATCGAGCCCGATGTGAGTTACAACTATGACCAACTCGGACAGGTCTATTACTTGCAGCAGCAAGATCAGGAAGCGGAAAAATCATTTCGCAGGGCGCTGCGTCTCGATCCGCAACTTGCCAGCTCTCATTTCCAACTGGCCAGAGTATATCAGCGGGAGAACAAGTATCCGCAGGCGCTGACCGAGGCGGACGCAACTTTGGAGTTGGATCCTGACAGCCCCGGTATTCACTATTTGCGAGGACAAGTTCTGCAGCATTTGGGACGCATCCAGGAGGCCAAAGTCGAGATGCAGACATTTACCCTAATGTCCAATGCCGCTCGCGAAAAACGGCACCAGGAACTGGAGTCCGGCCCGATGCCGACCCCCGAGCTTACCCAGGAGCCCAAGTAGCTCAGCCTGTTTTGTTATCGTGGTGCATGACCCAGATTATTTGCAGCGCGCTTCTGTTTGACCTGGATGGCGTGCTGGTCGACTCCACTCCCGCCGTCATCCGCGTTTGGACTCGGTGGGCACTCAAGCACGGTCTTGATACCGACGAAGTTGTTCGCAAAGCGCATGGTCGTCCCAGTATCGCCACCATATGCGAATATTTTCCCCAGGGCGACCATGAAGCCGAGAACCGCGAAGTGGAAAGCGGCGAGATCCAGGACCTAGAGGGCGTAGTGCCTCTGCCCGGAGCCCGCGAATTGCTAAGCGCTCTTCCTTCAGATCGATGGACAATCGTGACCTCCTGCACCCGGCCCTTGGCAACAGTGCGGCTGCGTGCGGCCGGTCTGCCACTTCCCAGCCGGTTAGTGACGTGCGACGACGTGAAGCATGGAAAACCCGACCCCGAACCCTACCTGAAAGGCGCGTCGTTATTAGGAGCATCGGCGAAGGATTGCGTCGTAGTGGAAGACGCCCCAGCAGGCATTCGCGCGGGCAAGGCTGCAGGCGCTCGTGTAATCGCATGTAGAACTACGGCCCCGGAGTCAGAACTCAGAGCTGCGGGCGCCGATTGGGTCGTGGAGAATTGCAAATCGATTTCGTTGTCACAGTCAGACGCAAGCGGCGAGTTGCACCTTGTTCTGACGGAGGATCCGCCGCAACCGAGACCAACCCCGCAGCCTTCGCGTGCATCGTAGGGTGGTGAAAACAATTACTGCGTTTGCGGTCCTTTTGCTTCTTCTGTTAGCCGGATGCACTTCGCAAAAGTCCAGTCCCGATGAGGTAAGAGAGAGAACCGCGCAAGCTACTTCGGCGATCAAGCAAGACGCGAAAGCGTTAGCTGACGGGGTCAAAGAGGGATGGAGTCGCAACCAGCCCTTGGATATAAACAAAGCCACCAAAGATCAACTGTCAAATCTGCCAGGAATGAGTACCGAAGGAGCAGAGCGCATCATCGATGGCCGACCGTACAGCAGCGCCTCCGAACTGGTCAGCCGCCGCATTATCTCGCAGCAGGAATATGACAAGATCAAGGATCAAGTAACCGCGAAGGATTGAGCCGTCCCAGGAACTGCAGAAATTCCAAAGCCGAGTCGTTGCTTGATATTCCAGCTGCCGACATCGCTCACGGTCTGATTCGATGTGCCATTCCCGCTTTGCCTTTTTCGCCTTACGCATCTGCAAGAGGGGCGCGCCCACGCATCAAGAATCCGTCTAGGATTAGGATGTACGTGATTTCGCGATTCAGGCTGGCACGGCTTCGTCGAGCGGGATCCGAATTCTCTCGCAGCACGGCCATAGCATCTATTCTTAGTCGCCAGATATCGTTCAATGCCGAGGCTTCAATCAAACCCGGGATCGAATCCGTTTCCCAACAGGGCGGGAACGGTGGCGAGCGGCACCAACTGGATGTTTGCTCTGCGCGCGCTGCGTTCCAGGAATTATCGCTTGTTCTTCACCGGCCAATCAGTCTCATTGATCGGTACTTGGATGACTCAAGTTGCCACCAGTTGGCTGGTGTACCGTTTGAGTGGCTCGGCGTGGTTGCTGGGCATCGTGGGCTTCGCTTCGCGCATACCCACTTTCTTCCTGGCGCCATTCGCGGGAGTATGGGTTGACCGATGGAACCGCCACCACACCCTGGTCGTGACCCAGATTCTTTCCATGTTGCAATCCTTTGCTCTGGCGGGATTGGCACTCGCGGGAATCATCACGATTCGGGAAGTTATCTGGCTAGGTCTGGCACAGGGTGTTATCAATGCCTTTGACATGCCGGCCCGTCAAGCCTTCGTCATTCAGATGGTCGAAGACCGGGCCGACCTGGGCAATGCCATTGCCCTGAACTCTTCCATGGTGAACGCCGCGCGACTTCTCGGCCCATCGATTGCTGGAGTGATTATTGCCGCAGTTGGCGAAGGCTATTGCTTCCTGATCGATGGCTTCAGTTATCTCGCGGTCATCGCTTCTCTGCTGGCCATGAGAATGGCGCTAGTGCAACAGAGGAGCGCGCAAAAACCGGTTTGGCACGAACTTAAAGAGGGCTGGAGCTATGTCACTCATTTCGTGCCGATCCGTTCGATTCTTCTGCTGCTAGCCTTGATTAGTCTGGTGGGGATGCAGTACACGGTGCTCATGCCGATTTTTGCTGGCGAGGTGCTTCATGGAGGTGCACACACCTTGGGCTTCCTCATGGGGGCATCGGGTGTGGGAGCTTTGGCGGGTGCGATGTTCCTGGCAACCAGAAAGAACGTGCTGGGCCTGGGACGGTTCGTGGCGTTCGCGGCTGCAGCCTTTGGGACTGGATTGATTGGGTTAGGTCTATCTCGTTCTCTGTGGCTTTCGTTAGTACTGATGCTGTTTGTGGGCGGCGCGATGATGACTCAGATGGCAGCCAGCAACACGATTCTGCAAACCATCGTGGAAGATGACAAACGCGGACGGGTGATGAGCTTCTACTCCATGTCATTTCTGGGAATGGCTCCATTCGGCAGCCTGCTGGCCGGCGCCCTGGCACACCGTATAGGCGCGCCGCGAACCGTTATGATCAGCGGAACCATCTGCATCGTCGGGGCCGGCTGGTTTGCCTCGCAACTGAGCGCAATGCGAGAGTTCGTTCGCCCAATTTACCGATCGCTCGGCATCATCCCGGAAATCGCTACCGGAATTCAAAACGCGAGCGCATTACAGACTCCACCCGAGGAGTAGGGGCGTGTCCCGCCACAATGTTAAGACAGGGATTTTCATTGACTACTGTTAGGCTTTTTTGGCAGGATTGCTGATCGTTTTCGGCCTCGCAGTAAGGCCAGTAGCTGAACTCCCAGGTCCCCGAGGTTTCCCATGAAAAATCTCCGTCACCCCGCAGCCTTGAGTCTAATCGTCATGCTCCTCAGCGCAGTAGCCGCAGCTGATTCCGTCCCCGTTCTCCCCCGCATACTTATCCAATTCGGCCATGGCACCGAGATTTTCGGCATCACCTCAGAAGGCCTGGTCGGAGATGTTGCAAAGAATGCGCTCAAGCAAGGACAGTGGTGGAACATCGAAAAGGGAACTCTGGTTCTGGGAGACGGCGACCGTCCCGCTAGCGTGTTCGCCTATATCAAAGGCTTCGACCAGAAAATAAAATACGCAGTATTTGACGGCGGCGCCACGACCACCATCGTCGGTATCAAAGTCGGATGCATCTTCGGGTTCTACACCCAATCCAACGAAGGCGGAATTCTTGGATTCCGATCCTGTCCCAGCGGCGATTTCGCTTACGATTACGGATACAATGCCACCTTCCTTACCGGCATGGCAGACGACGGGCTGCTGGTCGGTTATCATGACAACCCTCATCTCCAGTACAGCGGCCTGATTGTGAGTCCATCGGGAAAGGAACAGGACTACGTTGTCCCAGGGGCGGACGGAACGAAGATTCTGGCGCTCGCTCCCGGGAAACGCATTGTCGGCACGTTCCTCAAAGGTGGCAGATGGCACGGCTTCGTAGCCGATCTCGACGGCACCCACCTCTCAATCCTGAATGCGAAAATCAAAGGCAAGTACGCGCTCGATACAGGAGTTGTCGGAGTACAAGGAGAATGCACGCTGGGTTATTTCGATTTCAACCACAACGCTCAGTCGGGATTTGTCCGCTGCCAGGGGAAAAAGGACGTTCCCTTCACCTTCAACCCTAAGTTCGGCATGCATCCGCGAGGACTTCTTAAGGATGGAACCGTTTTCGGTGACTTTGATGGCTTCGGTCCGACAGAAGGGTTTCTCCTGCCCAAGTTTGTGAAACCCTAGTGTCGGTTACCGCGAACCTCAGCTGCGCGCTTCATGTGCTTCTACAGATGAGGTCAGGAAGACCTTCATCCGGCCCGTGACATTCCCGCAGCCTTCACGCCGTTGGCTGCATCAATTGGGGCGCGACCGGCACTGGAGGCATTGCCACGTCATCCGGCAGGTTCCAGGCCTCTTGCGCGAATGTGCGTTTCTTGGGGCGCGACTGTTCTCGAATCGCCAAGCGAGCTTCTGGTGAATGCGCTAAAAACTCGCGAATGCGCAGTTTGGCTTTGTACAGTTGGGACTTCGAGTTACCCACGGAACAGCCGAGCAGTTCTGCAATCTCCTGGTGCTCATAGCCCTCGACTTCGTGCAGCAGGAAGATTGTCCGGTACCCCGGGGGAAGCTCTTTCATGGCGCGCGCCAATGCAATCCGATCGACGCAGCCCGCAAGGCAACCATCCCGGACGCCGATTTCGCGACGTACTTTGCCACTGTCCTGATGGTCGTACGGTTCGTCCAACGAAACTTGGCTCAATGATTTCTTGCGAAAATGCATTAACACCGTGTTCACCGAGATACGGTGCAGCCATGTCGAAAAGGCGGAATCGCCTCGGAAGCTAGCGATTTTGCGGAACACCTGCAAGAACGCTTCCTGGGTAAGATCCTCCGCCTCCGCGGCATTGTTGGTCATGCGCAAACATACGGAATAGATTCGCGCCTTATGGATATGAAAAAGAGCGGCAAACGCGTCCGAGTCGCCCTGCTGGGCGCGCTCGACCAAGTCAGAAGTGAGGGGCATCGCCCCGGTTGTGCCAGAGTCGCTATTCATCAAAGTCTCCTGTAGCTGTCAGGTCCAATGTGTGGCTGACAAAACGAAGTGGGTACACCGAATTCATATCCTGAGAGTAAAGTCGGAACCGGGAACGGTCTATCGAGTGCAGCCTGTACGCATGCCTCGTTGCCCCCGTATTTGCATTGAAGCGGGAAAAGAATTTTCCTTCCCTGCCGCATTCACCTTCTCGATATCCAATCAGCCGTTGATGCGGGTTCGCGATCGCGGCGAACATAGGGGAACTCTTGTCGGCGGGTACAGAATCAGCCGGATGGGCCGCGCCGACACTGGTGATTTATTCATTTAAGTAGCCCCAACGCGAAGGGCGGAAGGCAGGCGTTGGATCGAACCTCCCGTTTGTAGCCGGCGCTTGCCTGACCTTAGAATCTGGTTTCCTTACTCCCCCTTCAGTCCGAAAAGAGATATCGGTTAGGAGACTTTCGGCCCGAGATAATTGGTTCACACCGGGCGAGCGCGCACGTGTTCACAGCGCAGGGTGCCAATCGCGCTTGAAAGCGGGGTCGGCGCCGCAGTTAAGATACGGAGATGCCCATCACCCTTGCCCAAGTGGAAGAAGCACGGCGCAACATCGGTTTGGTTGCGTTGCGCACGCCGCTGGTGCGGTGCAACACGGATGCACCGGCAAACCTTTACCTCAAGCTGGAGAACTTGCAACCGATTGGTTCGTTCAAGATCCGCGGGGCGGCGAACGTGATGGCACGGACTCCGCCGGCGCAACTGGAACGCGGAGTTCTAACCGCCTCGGCCGGCAATATGGCTCAGGGAGTGTCGTTCTGTGCCCGGCGAATGGGCGTTCGGGCAACGATCGTAGCTCCAGAAACGGCTCCGGCGACAAAGATTGCAGCTGTGGAAAGGATGGGCGGGCGGGTCATCAAAGTTCCATTCGCTGATTGGTGGCGGACTTTTGAAACTCGCTCTTATCCCGGGGTGGAGGCCACTTTCATCCATGCCTTTGATGACCCGGACGTCATGGCGGGGAATGGCACGATCGCCCTGGAGTTGCTTGAAGACTTGCCTGACTTGGAGGCAGTCGTAATTCCGTGGGGTGGTGGAGGCTTGTCGTGTGGCATCGCGGCGGTCCTGCGGGCGCGGGCACCGCGTGTGCGAATCTATGCAGCGGAGATCGAGACCGGGGCGCCGTTGGCTGCGTCGCTGGCGGCCGGCGAGCCCCGTACTGTGGAATACAAACCATCATTCGTGGACGGCATTGGCAGCAAGATGGTGTTCCCTAACATGTTCGAGCAGGCCCGGCGCTTGCTGGATGGATCTCTGGTGGTGACTCTGGCGGAGGCGGCGCAGGCAATGAAACTGGTGGCGGAACGGAATCGCGTGATTATCGAAGGGGCGGCGGCGTGCGCGGTGGCCGCGGCTCTTTCGGGCCGGGTGGGATCCGGAAAGATGGTAGCGATTGTGTCTGGTGGGAACGTCGACTTGGATAAGTTTGCTGAGATTGTCGGAAAGGCTTAGTTGGGAGGCGGTCGATCGATCCGCAGTTTTCGTGGTACGCCGCGGTGCGGGACACGACCGGTCTACTAGCTCTGCGCACTCTACGCTGTTCTCAGCGGTCTCTAGGATTTAAGATTTATGGGTTCGGAAGTCTAATTAAAGCCTTAAAACGCCGAGACCGGCCGCAGAGAAGCCCAGCAAACCGCGACACTACGAGGTAGTACTAAAGCTTCGTCGTTTTGCTGCTATTGTTTACAATACAGAGTTCACCCACAATGAGGTAGAGATTCGGATACCTGAGTCTCAGGGACAAAGCAAAATTTGAATCAGTCGAATCACAATTCTGACGGCAGGAATGCTCCCCGGGTGTATTGGCGGGTCGAGGGCAGTCTACTGGAACTGACCACGGTACGTCCGATCGCGTTCTTTACCTGGAACGGGCAAACGTTTATCGAACGTTGGATGCGGCGGGGGTTGGTATTGGTAATGGCATTGCTGCGTCCCTTCTTGTATGCAGCCAACCGAGTGTTCGCCACCCGAGTGGTTCACACCGTGTTGCGCGGGGTCAGCCGGGACCGGTTGGATCTGCTGGGCGAAGAATATTTTCAATACAAATTGAAGCCGCAGTTGAATCCGGACGGCGTGCGCCAACTAAAGACGCTGATCGATTCCGGCGCCGATGTAGTGCTGGTTAGCCAGGGACTCGACCACGTGATGGCTCCGCTGGCCCGCCATCTGGGCGCGAAGCGGGTCATCGCCAATCGGCTTGAGTTTCGCAACGGGATCGCCACCGGGAAACTGCAGGATCCGGTGATTCGTCCTCGCGGGGCGTTTGCGAGGGTTACTGGCGCGGGGCCGGATGGAACGCGTGCTCCGGAACAATTGGTTCGGGATCTGGGTCTAGCCGATCCCGCTGTGCCCGGAGTCGACAGATTGCAATCGGCGGTCATCCCGTCGGAGCGACGGCTGCCGGTGCTCGAACGCCCCATTATACACTTCGACGGCGGGCGTCAGACCGAGCCCCTTTCGGTTCGAGCGGCGCTCGGGGGAAAGCGGGTCATGCTGATCGGAGTGACCGGGTTCATCGGGAAGGTGTGGTTGGTGAATCTGCTGATGGATCTGCCGGAAATCGGGCGCATTTATTTGCTCATTCGCCGCCAGAAATCTAATCCGGCGCAAGCAAGGTTTGAAAAGTTGGTGGAGGACTCCCCAGTCTTCGATCCGCTCTATAAGCGCTATGGGTCTGGCCTGTCACGATTCCTGCGTGAGCGGGTCGAGATCGTGGACGGCGATGTGTCGCAGCCCGAACTCGGACTCGCACCGGACGCATCTGAATTCTTGCGCAAGAATCTGGATCTCGTCGTCAACAGTTCAGGTCTGACGGACTTTAACCCTGACCTGCGGGATGCGCTGCTGACCAATGTGGATGCGGCCGTGAGCATCGTCGAATTTGTGCGCAAGTCGGATCATGCCGGCCTTCTGCATCTTTCGACGTGCTACGTGGCGGGAACGCGCGATGGGCGAGTTAGCGAAGCTCTGCGGCCGAACTACACACCGGCCGGAGTGGCGAACTTTGACGCGGACCAGGAGTGGCGCTCGCTGCACGAATTCGTAAGGCGGGCGGCGGAGAAGGCGGAAAGCACTGAGATTACGGAACAGTTGCGGCAGCAGGCATTGCAGAAGGAGCACGCGTCCAAGGACCTGAGAGGCGCGGCACTGGAAAATCAGATTCGCAAGAACCGGGTGCGATGGCTGCGGACGTATTTGACCGAAGCGGGAAAGAAGCGCGCGAATGAGTTGGGTTGGGCGAACACCTATACGCTGACCAAGAGTCTGGCGGAGTCGCTGATTCACAAGTACGGCGCCGGTTTGCCGATTGCGATTGTGCGTCCCGCAATTGTCGAGACCTCGTTGGAGAAGCCTTTCCTCGGCTGGAATGAAGGCATCAACACCTCGGCGTCACTTTCCTATTTGCTGGGAACATACTTCCGGCAATTGCCCACCAACGAGCGCAAGCGGTTGGATGTGATTCCGGTGGATTCGGTGTGCCGTGGGATGACATTAATCGCGGCTGCCATCGTGCAACGGCGGAACGCGCAGATTTATCAGTTGGCAACGTCAGTGACCAATCCTTGCGATATGCGGCGGTCGATTGAGCTCACGTCGTTGGCGCATCGCAAGCATTATCGCGCGCTGGAAGGCATGGAGAGCTGGCTGCGCTTGCGTTTCGACGCGATCCCGGTTTCCAAGCAGCGCTACGAGCGCATGTCGGCGCCAGCCCAGAAGGCGATCATAAAATCCATTCAGCGTATCGTTTCGCCCCTTCCTCTGCGGAAGACGCCGCTGGCGCGGGCTGAGCGCAATCTGGAAAAGGTTGAGAAACTGATCGAACTGTTCGAGCCCTTTATTCTTTTGAATGAGCATGATTTCGTGGCGGAGAATGTCGAGAAACTCGCATATGCGTTGGTACCGGAAGAGCGGGCGAGCTTCAGCTACGACACCCGCAGCATCGACTGGTGGGAGTACTGGATCAACATCCACATTCCAGCGCTACGCCGCTGGACCTATCCGCTGATAGAAGGGCGTCCTTTGGAAGCGCGGCCGTCGCGGAGTTTTCAACTGGCCGAGGCCGAGAGCAACGGAGAGATCATCAAGACGGGCACGAACGGGGCAACGTGGCGATATTCCTGACCGGGTCGACTGGATACATCGGCGGGCACGTTGCCGCCAACCTTCTGCAAGACCATGGGGCAGCGCTGAATGTGCTGGTGCGGGCGCGCGATCCACATGAGGCCGAACTGCGCTTGTGGCATGCCTTGCAATTGCATCTCGACTTTCCGCGCTTCTACGAGTATTTGCAGACACGCATCAGAATTTTTCGCGGGGATCTTACTGCGCCGCAATTCGGGCTTGCCCGGGACGATTATGATCGGCTGATTCACACCAGCGATTCTGTGATTCATTGTGCGGCATCACTGAATCGTAAGTCGGAAAAGAGTTGTCTGAACGTGAATCTTCGGGGAACGCTGGAAGTGCTGCAGCTTGGCATGCGCGTGCACCACTATCATGGCCTCCGCCGGTTTAGCCACGTAAGTACGGTAGCCGTAGCTGGAAAGCGCAAGAATGAGGTCGTCACGGAAGATAAATCGATTGATTGGGAGCGATCGGACTACGATCCCTATGCCCGCACGAAAAAATTTTGCGAACACATGATCCGGCAGTTGCTGCCGGAAGTGCCAATCACGATTTTCCGGCCGAGCATCGTGCTCGGCGACAGCCGTCGCGCGGAGACTACACAATTCGATATGGTCAGAGCTTTCGTCTTTCTGGCTGGTTTGCCGGTCCTTCCATTCCGGGCCAACGACAAAATCGACATTGTGAACGTGGACTTCGTGGCTGACGCGATTGCGACGCTGCACCAAAAAGACACTCCGCAGTTCGACACCTACCATCTTTCTTCGGGCCGAGCATCCCAAACTTTCCGAGAACTGACCATCGCGCTCGCCACTGCGCAACAGAAACGCGCACCGGTCTTTGTGCCCATTCTGGAGCGGCCTTTCTCCGGGACGGTGAATACCCTGGCGAATCGTAAGGGTGCGATGGCGTATGAAGCGTCGCTGATGAAAGTCTTCATGCCGTATTTGGTCTGGAATACGGTGTTCGACAATACGCGAGTTACGTCTGAGTTGGGCCGCAAGCCCGTGCCGTTTTCGCAATACAGCTATCCCTTATTGACATTCAGCCGGCAGTCTAATTTTTCGTACCAGTATCAAGACTGGCCGGCAAGAGCGGGAGGCTCCGCGGCATGATGGACCTTGTGCTCGAAGCCTGGGTTAGCGCTTCGATTGAAAAGGCGAAAGCCGCATGGATGCTCGGCAAAGGCAACCCGTGGCAGCCGGGAGAAAAACTTAAGCTGTTATTTGCGGGATACAACGGGACCCGCAACATGGGCTCGGACGTGCGCGTGGAGGAGATGCTGCGGCAACTCCGTCATATCCTCGGCGCGGAACGAGTCTCATTCAGCGTAATGACGCAAGTCCCTAAATTTTCCCGGGAATACTTCGAGAGCACCGCGCAGGTGCATTTGCCGGATATCTTTCCACCTTTCTTGTCGGACGAAGTTCCCAGACATCACGGTGTGGTGGCCTGCGAAGGTTCAATGTTCAAGAGCAAGTTCGCCAACGCGCTGACTACCATGATGATTGGCTCGCTGGGGATTGCGGCGGCACAAAACAAGCTCTCGGTGGGTTACGGCGCTGAAGCGGGGCATATGGATCCCATCGTCGCGAAAATGTGTTCGCGTTACTGCCGGAATTCGTTGGTCATTACGCGCAATGAGGAATCGCGCAACATTCTGCGCGAATTGGGTGTGCCCAATGAACTGGGCACAGATACAGCTTGGACGTTTGAGCCCCATCCCGCGGAATACGGGAAGAAGGCGTTGCGCGAGGTTGGCTGGGATGGAAGTACGCCAGTTCTGGTGGTCTGTCCGATCAATCCTTTTGAATGGCCGGTGAAGGCTTCAGTCGCCAAGTTCGCGCTGCACGGCTTGGTGGGAGCATATAAGGATAGCCATTATCGCTCGGTTTACTTCCACAACTCAGGACCGGAAGCCGATCGCGCTTACGAGCACTATCTGACGGCGATCGCGAACGCGGTGGATGCGTTCCGCAAGCAGCGGAGTGTATTCGTGATTCTGGCAGCGACGGAACGATTGGATGCGCGTCCCGCAGCACGAATTTCAGACAAGCTCGGCGGCGTTCCTATATTCAGTTCCGAAGACTACAACATGTACGAACTGGTGAGCGTGCTGCGCGCTTGCCACATGATGGCCTCTTCGCGTTATCACGGAATTGTGACCAGCATGCCGGCCCTCGTGCCATCGGCGGGCATCACCATGGACGAGCGCATTCGCAATCTCATGCGCGAGCGGAAGCATGAAGATCTGCTGATGAACGTGGATGACTACGATTTAGAGGCGAAGCTGCTGGCGGCTCTGATTAAGTTGGGCCAGGAAGGCGAGAGGATCGCCGATGGGATCGGGCGGACCGTGGTAAGAAACTTGAAAGTCATGGCGCGCATGGGAATATATTTCGAGGAAGAAGTGCAGAAGCGTTATCCGGAGTTTCCCACGTGCAAGGGGGAGTGGGGATGGGAAGATTATTTGCCGCCTACAAGTACAGGGCTGCGCAGCATGGCTGAAGCGTACGGCTGACGCGGTTTATCGCACCGACTTGAAACAAATTCCATGAGTTTTCTCAACAACATTTTTGCGCAGCTCGAAACGGTAGAAGATATCCCCATCCTGCAAGAGCTTCGCAACGACCAGGCTGCCTCTGTGCACCGCGGGCGCGATCTGCTCGAAATGATCGCCCGGGCGCGGGCCTTTCTATCCGGCAGGGGGCTGAACAAGGGTGAGCGATGCGCCTTGCTAGCGCCTAACAGCATCCATTGGATAGCGATGGATTTGGCCCTCATGGCCGAGGGACTGATCGTTGTCCCGCTTTACGCGCGGCAGGCTCCGCTGGAACTCGTGGCCATGATGAAAGATTGCTCTCCCGCGTTGATCTGTTGCGGAGATGCGATGCTGCGGGCGGGGATCCAGCAGAACTGGCGCGAAGCGCCTCCGCAGATACTGTTCGAGAATGTCTTCGGCAGCGACTCGAACGCTCTGCGCGGGGAGCAAAGGGTGGGGCACCTTGATAATATCGAGCAATTTTCTGACTCCGACCCGATCACCATTATTTATACGTCGGGCACTTCGGGCGAGGCGAAAGGGGTCGTACTGACAGCCGGCAATATTGGCCATATGTTGAGCTGCACTTCCGAGCGACTCGATGTGCTGATGCAAAACAAGGCAGGCCAGGATCGCGTTTTCCACTATCTCCCGTTTTGTTTCGCCGGCTCCTGGATCATGCTGCTGACCTGCCTTCTGCGCGGCCGCTCGCTTTCTCTTAACACGGATTTGAGTAAGATTGCGGGCGAAATGCGAGCCGTGGCACCCGATTATTTCCTGAACGTTCCCGCTCTTCTCGAACGAATGCGCAAAGCTGTCGACGAACAGCTTTGGAAGACTGGGGGCGTGGTTCTCAGCATTTACAGTCGAGCCAAAGGTGCGTGGGTACGCAAGCAAGAGGGGCAGCCCACTTTCGCGGGTTCAATGTGGCTGGCGTTGGCAAGCGCGCTAGTCTTTCCGACCATTCGGAAGAAAATGATTGGCTCGCATCTGAAAGCGCTGATTTGTGGCTCGGCGCCGCTCAGCGTGGAAACGCAGCTCTATTTCATGATGCTGGGCATTCGCGTGCTGCAGGTTTATGGATTGACTGAGACCACCGCCATCTGCACCATGGATGATCCCGGTCATGTGGCGCCGGGCCGCGTGGGGCCAGCGATTCGCGGAGTCGAGATGACGCTGGGCGAAAACGACGAGATTGTTGTGCGCGGACCGAATATTTTTTCGGGATACTGGAATCGCCCACAGGAGACCGCGAAAGCTTTGCGCGACGGCTGGTTTCATACCGGGGATCAGGGCGAGGTCGATGCAGCAGGGAACTGGCGGATTGTTGGGCGCATCAAGAATCTCATTATTCTGAGCTCAGGTCACAACGTTGCTCCCGAGCCGATTGAAGACGAGCTACTGCGGAATTTGCCGGGAGCGCAGCAGGTCGTGCTCGTGGGCAATGGCCGTGGATATCTTTCGGCGGTCGTGACTGGCACCATCACACGAGAGCAAGTGCAGACTGCCTTGGATGCAGTGAATTCGGGGTTGCCACACTACAAGCAAGTTCGCGCGTTCTATATTTATTCGCAGCCGTTCTCGGTTGAGAACGGTTTCTTGACTGCGAATGGCAAGCTGAAGCGGGATCTGATTGCGGAGCGCTTGAAGGAAGAAATTGAGGAGATGTACGGGGCGACGCAGGCGTCCTAGCTGATTTGGTCACAAGGCTGGACTACCTTGCGACTGCACGCTGCGAAACACTAGAAGGTTTAAACAGGGTAAATAATCCTTTTTTGGTTGATGGAATGCAATCTTTTCGCGGTCAAGCGCTATCGTGGGAACTGAAGGACGGTGTCGTTGAGTTGGCGCTCCACCGCGAGCCCAACAACGAACTTGGCTCCATGGCTCTGGCGGAGGCCGAGAAGTTCGCCGACTCGCTTGACCAGTTGAGCCGTACGGCACACGCGCTGATTATCTACAGCACGCTGCCGTCAGGATTCTCGGCCGGAGCCGATCTGCGCGAACTTTACCAGCGCTCGCAGAACGTGCAGCCTGTGGAAACAATCAGAATCGTGCGCGATCAACTGGAGCGTACTCACCGAGTGCTGAATGCTATCGATGCTTCGCCTTTGATCACGATTGCCGCTCTTCACGGCATCGTGTTTGGGGGCGGCTTTGAACTTGCATTAACCTGCGATTTAATGATTGCCGACAAGACGGCCCGTTTCTGCTTTCCTGAACTGCGTTTGGGGTTGATTCCAGGGTGGGGTGGAATTCCGCGCCTGAAGAGGGATTTAGGAAACGCAGTCGTGCGCGATCTGTTGCTGACGGGCCGCAGTTTGAATGCCATCAAAGTGCAACAGGTTGGCTTGGTGAGCCAGGTTGTCGCGGAAGGTGAATCGTTGCGAGTGGCGCGAGCGACAGCCGCCCAGTTGGGAAAATTTGACCGGCACACTGCGGTCACCGCCAAGAAATTTATCAAGCCGATCCCATATGACGAGTTGCGACAGGAGATCGATCTGTTCTGCGAACTTTTCACGCACCCCGCAGTGGACGCGGGTCTGCGCAAATTTGTAGAAAGTACGGCCGCGCAGCCATACTTGCCATGAGGACAAGAGCCCTCGACTTCGCTGCAACGATAAGGTATAGGACAAATTTAAATTCATGCCCAATCCCGATCAGACGTTAACTGAAATCTTGAATCTCGCTGCTGCCCACTTCAAAGTCTCGCGTGAGAAGCTCACTCCCGACGATGACTTCTTCAAGACCCTGGGAATTGACAGTCTGCAAACGCTTGATCTTTTGACCCGGCTGGAGCATCACTTTCACATCGAGTTGCCGGATTACGAGTTACAGGGAGTATCAGATTTCCGCACCTTGGCTGACCGCATTCAAGCACGATTGTAGAAACGAAAATTACAATTGCCGAGTGCCAATAAGTCCGCAAGGTGACTTTGGAGATGTGAAGTCGACAATCCGAACCCTTACTCTTCTGAATGCTCAATCTCGACCAATACAGTTGCCTGGGTGTTGCCCTGCGGGACGCTCTCGAACGCTGGCCAAATGAAACTTGCCTGATCGAGGCGGACCGCGATCGAGAGAAGACGCGGCTTACCTACTCTGATTTCAAAGACGTTGCGATGCCGTTGTCTCGAGCGCTCGAGGATGCAGAATTTAATTCCGGTGACCGTGCAGCCATCATCATGACCAATCAATCGAAGTGGTTGATTTCGGCGTATGCCGTTTTTTATCGCGGCGGAGTGCTGGTGCCGCTCGATTACAAACTGACGGCGGCGGAGCATCTGCAATTGCTGGCGCATTGCAAAGCGAAGTTCCTGATCGTTGAATACCATCTGTGGCGCGCGCTCACGCAATCTCCGGAATTCAAAAGTCATAAGCTCAAGAAAGTGTTGGTTACGGAAGCGCCTCTTAAAGCCGATCTCGCCGGCGCCTATCGATGGGAGGAATTTCGCCGCAAAGGCGAACCTGGGTTTGTTGCGCGACAGCGGGAGGATGTGGTTTGCATCGTTTATTCGTCCGGCACAGGCGGGCGTCCCAAGGGATGCGTGCTCACGCATGACAATTATCTCGAGCAGTGCAAGTCGCTGACCGCCTGGTATCCATTCTGGCCGGGGGTGCGCTACCTCAGCATCCTGCCGACGAATCATGCGATTGATTTTATGGTTGGCTTCATCGGACCATTCGTGTGCGGAGCTTGCGTAGTACACCTGCGGACACTCCGCCCGGAGTTCGTGCGCGACGCTTTTGTGCGCTACAAAATCACTTATGTTTCGCTCGTCCCTATGATTCTCAAGAACCTGGAACGCGGGCTGCGCGCGAAGCTCGACGAATTGCGAGGGGCGAAGCGTTTCTTGCTCCGTCGAATGATCGCGCTGAACAAATGGCTTACTCGCAAACGACCCAGGGTTAGCCTGAGCCGCAAGCTGCTGTCAAGGGTACATCAGGGATTCGGTGGAGAATTGCGGGCGATGTTTACCGGCGGCGCATTCATGGAGCCTTCAACGCTACAGTTCTTTTATGATCTCGGCATTCCTGTCGCCAACGGGTATGGCCTCACCGAGGCCGGCACCTCGCTCACACTGAACGACCTTAAACCGTTTCGCGCAGACACTGTGGGCAAGCCGTTGCCGGGAGTTGAACTACGCATTCTCAATCCCGATACCGAAGGCATCGGCGAGGTTGCCGTCCGCGGCAAGACGGTGATGTCGCACTATCTGGATGATCCAGAACTGACTGCGCAGACGATCGTGGATGGCTGGCTGCTAACCGGCGATCTTGGCCGCTTTGACGGCAGCGGGCACTTGCAGCTTTTTGGCCGTAAGAAGAACATGATCGTCACCGAAGGCGGCAAGAATATTTATCCCGAGGATATCGAAACTGTCTTCGAAGGACTGCCGGTTAAAGAGTACTGCATTTTCGCTGCTAACTATCTGTGGCCGGCAAAGACTCTCAGTCGTGAGATGCTGGTTCTCCTTTTGCGTTTAGAGCAAAATCAGGAATTCACCAGCGCCCTGAGGGAAGAACTCATCACACGCAACCGTCGTCTACCGGACTTCAAGCGGGTTGGCGGATATTTACTCTGCGGCAAAGATTTCCCCCGAACTGCATCCATGAAAATCAAGCGTACCGTGCTGGCCGAGGAGCTCCGCAAAATTCTCGATCGTGCCGCTTTGGTCGAACTGTGAACGCCTCGGATACTTTTCTCGCCGTAGTGAATCCGGCTGCGGGTGGAGGACGATGCCGCAAGCTCGTTTCAGCGGCGCTTGATCGTCTGCTAGCCGGCGGAGTGAAGCTGGACCTCGTCGAGACCACTGGACCGGGCCAGGGAGCACATCTGGCACGGGACGGTTATGACCGCGGATATCGCAAGTTCATCGCTGTCGGCGGCGATGGCACCTCGTATGAGATCGTCAACGGACTTTTTCCGCGACGGGAATCTGAAGAGCCGCCAACGCTGGCATTTCTTCCGCTGGGAACTGGCAATTCATTTCTGCGTGAATTTACCGATCGCGGCGTGGAACACGCCACCGAAGCACTGTTAGCAGGGCGATCGCAGCCGTGTGACGTTTTGCGGTTGCGTCACACCGAAGGAGTTCTTCACTATATCAATTTGCTGGCCATGGGGTTCGCCGCGGACGTGGCGGCCTTGCGAGCCCGGCATTTCAGCGGATGGGGGGAGCTGGGTTATCAATCATCCATTCTCATTTCGTTGGCTCGCTTCCGCCGCCGGCCTTTCCCGGTGCGAGTCGATGGGGGGTCAGCGATCGACCGCCGTCCTTGCCTGTTCCTGACTTTCAACAATAGCAAGTTCACTGGGGGAACGATGATGATCGCGCCCAAGGCCGAGGTGAACGATGGCCTGATCGAGTACGTGCGCTGGGGGCCCATCGGACGCTTGGGGCTGATCCGTAACTTGCCGACGCTTTATGATGGCACCCACATTCATCATCCCCTGGCGGAGCGGCGGGCGGCGAATCGAATTGATTTCTACTTGGACACTTCAGTAGACGTGATGGTGGACGGCGAGGTGCTGACATTACAATGCCAGACACTGGATGTTCTGCCATCCGCTTTGCGCGTCGTGGTATAAGAATTTATCGCTATGTCTCAAGAACGCAGAAAAAAGCAACAAGAGCGCCAGGGTGTGAAACAGGCAAAGCCCATGCCTCGGTACATTATCGTTGCCGTCCTAATTGTGGTGGTGTTTGCGGCGATCTACTATTTCATACGGCATCGGCAAACCACACAGCTGGACGCTTTCGCCAAATGCCTCACGGCCAAGCAAGCCAAGATGTATGGAGCTTTTTGGTGCGCGCATTGCGACGCACAGAAAGAAGAATTCGGCTCGTCGTTTCAATATGCTCCCTACATCGAGTGTGGGATCAAAGGTTCGCAGGGCATCGCACCCGTGTGCACGCAGGCCGGCATCAAACGATTTCCTACCTGGATCTTCGCGGATGGCACGCGGGTCGAGGGCGAGCACAAATTGCAGTTCCTGGGCGATCAAACTGGATGCAGCCTGCCATGACCTCAGCATCGCGGCGGATCTTTCAGTTGATCGCTATTCTGGCGTTGGCTGGCATCGTGGTTTCGTCCGTGTCGCTGCAGCACCACTATGGCACCTCGCAAACCAGCTACTGTGATTTCGGTGCCAGTTTCAATTGCGACATCGTGAATCGCAGCGTTTATTCGACCGTGGTGGGAGTTCCGGACGCCCTGATCGGAATCTTTGGCTACGCCCTGCTCTTTGCCCTGGCGACGTTTTATCGGACGAAAGCGGAAACTCCGCTCATGCTTTTGCTGGCGTCAACCGCAGGGTTGGGCTTCGCCCTTTATCTCACGTACATCGAGAAGTTCGTGTTGGCGACGTGGTGCATTCTGTGTTTGTCGTCGTTGACGTTGATTGCGCTGATCACGGTGCTCTCGTCGTTCCTGGCCGCGGCAGCCTTTCGTCGGGACTGACGCCAGAACCTGAATCACCCACTTTCTTGGTGCGCCACCGCGGGCGAGGCCCGCGCTTACATTTGATCTTTGATCATGGAAGAAACCAGTCAAGCGCAAATCGTGCCGCCGAACGATTCGGTCGTAGGGGGTCTCCGGCTGCACGAATTTCGTAGCCGCGTATTTCGCAACTCGCGCTTGCTGCGGGTATGGCTGCCTCCACGATACGACGCGCCTGACAACGTGAAACGGCAATATCCTGTGCTCTATCTGAACGACGGCCAGAACCTGTTTGAGCGCGCAACCGCCTTCGGCGGTGTGGAATGGCAGGTGGACGAAACCGCTGACCGTCTGATTCGACAAGAGGTCATTCCTCCGCTGATCGTCGTGGGCATCGACAATATGCAGAGCGACCGCATCCGCGAATACTTGCCGTACCGCTCGTTTAATCCTCCGGTGTTGCGGTCGCGCGGGAAGCGATATCCTGACTTCCTGATCAACGAGGTCATGCCGTTTGTGCAGGACCGATACCGTATCGCCAGAGGTCCTGAAAGTACTGGGCTGGGTGGATCGTCTCTGGGAGCACTCATTTCGCTATACACAGTCGTCGAGCGGTCTGCAGTGTTCGGACGTTTGCTGCTCGAAAGTCCATCGCTGTTTATTTCCCATCGCAGGCTCTTGAAGTTCAGCCGCCTTGTACGCCAATGGCCGGAGAAGATTTTTCTGGCAATAGGTACGCGAGAGGCAGGGCGTCAGGATAAAGACAAACAGGTTGTGGAAGATGTCCGCGAACTCGAGCGGAACTTGCGGCGTGCGGGCTTGGACGATCGCCGCTTGCGGGTGAGAATCGACGAAGGTGCAACTCATAGCGAGGGTGCGTGGGCGAACCGTTTTCCCGACGCATTGAGTTTCCTCTTTGGCAAGCAGGCCGCTTAAAACAGCGAGTCCGACGTTGCGGACACAATGACGGTTGTTTTTCATGAGAGCTTTCATCGTGATTGCGAGTGTTGTCGTGGTCGAGATCGCGGTGGCTCTGACTCTCATTCCCCTTACGAATCGTGCGAGGATCGAGCCAACCGACTTTGTGAATTTCTACGTAGGGGCGTCGATTGTGCGTTCCGGGGATGGCCCCAAACTCTATGAACGCGGAACTCAGGACGCAGCCTACCGGTCAATTCTGGGGCACACATCGACCCAATATTTTCTGCATCCGGCTTTCGAAGCCGCTGCATTCGCTCCGATGACTCTGCTAAGTCTGGAGCAAGGTTTCATTCTGTGGACGCTGATCAACGTGGCCCTGTTGGGGCTGTTGCCTCTGGTCCTCATGTATTGCATCCCGCTTGTTGGGGAACGACCGTATCTTGGACAACTGGGTTTTTGTTTCTTGCCCGCCCTTACAGCCTTAGTGCTGGGCCAAGATTCCGTGCTTCTGTTGTTTGTGATCGCCTCATCGTACTTGCTGATTCGGAAGGAGAGGGAATTAGCCGCGGGTTTGGTTCTTTCGCTGGCAACGATCAAGTTTCAATATGTCCTGATTCTGATTCCTCTGTTACTCCTTGCGCGCAAATGGCGAGTCGGAGCTGGATTCGCTATTGGCTGCGCCTTTCTGGGCTTTGTTTTTGCACTCGTTACCGGCCCGCGCGGATTGCTGGAGTACTTCAGATTCGTCCGTAGCTTCGAAGCGCACTCGGGCTATGGCGGCCTGAACCCGACTTTGATGGTCAACGTGCGCGGTTTCCTGGCGGGACTTGGCTGGACGGCCAATTCGTCTTTCTGGGCAGTCGCAGGCGGAATTGCTCTTTTTGGCCTGGGGGTGATTGCGTCGCAGACGGCTCGCCACTCGCAAAAACGTAGCTTGGCGTTCGCTCTCTACGTGACCATCGCACTGGCTGCAGCTCCGTACGCGCATTTTCCTGACATGACTATCCTGCTTCTGCCGCTGTTGCTCGCTCTCGACTACATTGCCGGCGCGAGGATGAGAAGCACTCGCCGCAAGCTTATCGGCTTGTGCTGTGGACTCATCTTTCTTTGGCCTTTTCTGCTGTTATTGCTGGGTGGGCATTACTGGTGGAATAGTCGTATCTATCTGGTCTTCCCCTTGATTGTCTGCTTTGCCATTGCGTTATTTGCGGAACAGTATCCGCATGCGGTGGCTGAACCGATATCAACGATCGCAGAGGTGGTCTAATGCCGCACGATCCCCTGAGTGAAGCCGACGAACCAGGAGACAGCTATTTCGAGGTCGCTAGGGGTGAAAAGACGGCGACTGAATAGGATTTCTTTGCTTCTTCGTGCGGCGTTAAAGGGTATGGAGAAAGTTTTGGCGGCGACTGGTCTGGCTCAATCAGCCATACCCGTCGATTCTTAAAATACTGCAGCAATTCCTCATTACTCTGTGGATCCATATCGCGCGCCCAGACCACCTTCGAGCCGTCGATATCGGCAGTGTTGTAAACCCACTCCTGGTGGAAGTTGTGGGTTTTGCTATATCGAACAAGGGCCAGGTGTTGTCCCGGCGAATGCTGGAGAGTTTGCAGCATGCTTGCCCGGACAAGATTGCCGCGAGGCCATGGCTGTTCAATTTGGGTATGGGCCATTACAGCAGTGACGCGCAAGAAAATCATGGCGCCGCAGACCAGTGGTATGGCTCGAAGTAGCGAAACGCCGACCGGTTTTCCGCGCCATTGCCAGAATCTCAAGTAACGCATGCATTGCAACACGATCAAATAAAGAAGACCGGTAGCTGGTGCGACGTAATGCGGATAAGTCCAAATTTCAACCGCAAGTCCCAGCAAAATTACGCCGCTGGCAACTAGCGGAAAGCGCATTCTGGAGTCCCTTATGACCCATGGAAGGGCTAGTAGCGGGATGGTCAAAGCCGGACCCAGGAAAATGATCCAAACCAATCGAATCTTTAAGGGCGCGTGGCCAAGGAAGCCCGAAAGAGTGCGGCCCGCTTCGTAGTATCGAAATTCGTCTTCGTAGAAAGCGCGCATGATCGCGTGGTGGTAAACCGGTTCAGCGCGTGGGCTTTGCCATATGAAATACCGCGCGGGCGAATAGGTTTCTCGATTTACTTCATAGGGCATGACGAACGGGCTTCCAGTTACACGATAGTCGTAATAGCCAGTTGCCATGGCACCTGACACAAGGATCAAAGCAATCGGGAGCACGACTCTCCCCATCGAAACCGATAGCGGAGGCCGGCTTGGCCCAAGCAGCCAGATGAGCATCGCTACCGCTGCAGTCAGACTAAGCAGCAGGCCCTCATAAGGACGGCTGTTAGCGAGAATGACCACTCCCAAACCCATCGCCACCGCGTCTCGAATGCGTGCGCGACGTTTTAGCCCCGGCAACGCCCCGAGGACAAGTGCTCCTCCCAGCGCGGCTACCGACGCGCTCCAGTAAGTGTTCATCCAATAGCTGAGAATGCATAACCGCAGCAAGACCAGCATGCCTCCGAGCAGAGCCCAGCCTGGAGGCAGCCATCCTTGAAACATCCAGCAAAGAGCGGAGCACATCGCAGCCGTTACCAGCAAGTGACCAATCCACGGATGACCCAGGCGTTCTCCCAACGCCAGCACCACCCCCTCAGCAGGCGGGTACATCGACATATAAGTGGGGTGCTGGTTGATGTGAAAACTCTCCAGGTGCAGCCACATGGGATGCGGAGGGTTGGTCAGCCGGCCTCTTGCGAAAGTGTCAGCGGCTAGCAAATAGCTGAACTCATCATGAACGATGGGTTGGGGAATTCCTAGGACCGGGATCAATGCTCCACGGATGCAAAGCACCAGCAGGCCGCAGCTCACGACGGCTAGAGTCTTTCGTCGTGCAAGTTTGCTGAAACATTTTTCGATTGCAAGAAAAATTCGAGGCGCACCACTCGATTGGCGCAGGAGAATCATGGCAATCACGGCCATGACGATGACCAACTCGATTACCCAAATAGAGTTGTTTGCCAACCATAATTGCCACTCGGGCGGGGGCAGGGAATTCGTGTTGGTCAAGGCCTGGATTGCCAACCTGAGCTGCATTGTAAATATGGCAGAGATCGTCTAATTCTAATGCTTGTTGAATGATTACAAAGCTATTTTTGCGTCACTCACTGTAATCGTTTATGCTCTCCCAACGTGACCGCGCATGCTTCCCTGACTCACGAAACCAAGAGCCCGCGCCATCTGAATTTGTGGTTTGTTTTGGCGTTTGCGGTGGCTGCGGCGCTGAGGATTTTCCGTCTGGGAACCAAGAGTTTCTGGCTCGACGAAGCGACCAGCGCGGTGTTGGCGCAAGCGGACAGGAGTATTTTCATTAGCGCAATCATCCACCGCCAGGCCAACATGGTGCTGTATTACATCCTTCTGCGTGGCTGGATACGGCTGGGCAACAGCGAGTTTGTCATACGTTGCCTTTCCGTGATTGCCGGGGTGGCCGCGATTCCGGCGATATATCTGCTCGGCACGCGTTTGTTTGGGCCGAAAGCGGGAAGAATTGCCGCGCTGCTGCTGTCGGTTCATGCCTTTCATATCCGGTATTCGCAGGAGGCTCGCGGCTACAGCTTGTTCATGCTGACGGCAATCCTGTCTTCTTTGTTTTTCCTGCGGACTCTGGAACGGCCCTCGCGCAAAAACTGGGCCGCGTACATTCTGCTCAGCGTTCTAATGGTTTACGCTCAGGTTTTCGGTGGCTGGGTGCTGCTTGCGCAGTGGATGTCATTACTTTTTCTGCGGCGCGAAGTTCGTGGGAGGCAGTTGCTTTTCAGTGCTGCGATGATTTGTCTCCTGATCGCTCCCTTGGCTTATTGCCTGCTTTTTGTTTCCGACCGGTCGCAGCTTTACTGGGCGACAAAGCCTACGCTGCAAGATTTGTACAAGTTTGGTATGGATATCACAGGGGAGGGTCGTCCATTGCTTCTGTTGGCGTGTGTGGCGCTGATTTTGGGAGGAGTTGCTGCCGGGTTCAGCCGCGAGAGATCTCACTTTAATATCGCTGACACCTGGAAGTACTGGTTCCTTCTATTTTGGTTGATTCTGCCCATCGCATTGATCTGGGCCATTTCGCTTCGCTGGCCTGCGTTTGAGCCCCGTTTTCTGATCTGTTGCCTTCCTCCTTTGGTGCTGCTCGTAGCTGACGCCGCGACCCGGATTCGTTCGCAAGTTCTTTTTGCCGCCACCCTGATGATTCTTCTCGGCCTGTCGCTGAGTGGCACATTCTCCTACTATCGCAGCCGCGCGGATGCCGACCACACGGACGACTGGAGAGATGCGACCCGCTCCCTCTTGTCACAAGCGGAAGCCGGCGACGCCGTCCTCTTTAGCTATAGTGAGGAGAGACTTGCCTTCGACGAATATCAGAGGCAGTTTCACGTGACTGGCTCTCCGATTCGCGAATTTCCAGAGCAGACGGACCTGGAACTATTGACGCTGCGTCCATCGCGCCCGAACGCTGCGTTGCTGCATACCATTGCCGCAGGGTACAGGCGGGTATGGGTAGTCTCCGCCTTTCAACCCAACCGGGCCAGCCGTCAGGTAGAGGCGATGCTGCAAGCGCATTTCCGTGAACGTGGAGATCAGAATTTTGGTTTCGTCCACGCGGACTTATTTAGCGACCGGATCGCAAGCCCGGCAGATCAACCGAGGAACAGCCCTTAAACAGAATGCAATGACAAAATCGATTCGACTTTTGCTTTGGTTTGGCGTCGCCATGCTCGGAGCGCTGGCGCTGGCCACAATTGCGCTGCATCGTGGCGAACAGATTAATGCCATATGGCTGGTGCTTGCCGCCTTCTGCACCTACGCGCTGGGGTACCGTTTTTACAGCAGCTTTATTTCCGCGAAAGTCCTTGCGCTCGATGCGCAGCGAGCCACCCCCGCCGAACGTCTGAACGATGGCCGCGATTTCTTGCCCACCAACAAATGGGTGGTCTTTGGGCATCACTTTGCCGCCATTGCCGGGCCGGGGCCGTTGGTGGGGCCGGTACTCGCGGCGCAGTTCGGCTATCTACCAGGAACGCTTTGGATATTGGTCGGTGCAGTATTTGCCGGCTGCGTGCAGGACTTCGTGATCCTGCTGTTCTCGGTCCGGCGCGACGGGAAATCGCTTACCGAAATGGCTCGCGACGAAATCGGCATTGTCGGCGGGTTCGTGGCCTACGCAGCGGTGATCAGCATCATCGTAATTCTCCTCGGTGTGGCCTCGTTGATTGTGGTAAACGCCTTAAAGGCTAGTCCGTGGGGTGTGTTCACCATTGCAATGACCGTCCCGATCGCCCTGTTGATGGGCTTATATCTGCGCCGCTTGCGTCCTGGCAAGGTGCTCGAAGTTTCAGCCCTCGGATTCATCCTGGTCATGCTCGCGATTTGGGGCGGACAGTGGGTGTCGCAGAGTCCGGCCGTCGCGCCCTGGTTCACTCTGACCGCGTCGACGCTTGCAATCGTTATCATCATTTATGGATTCGCTGCGTCAGCATTGCCCGTATGGTTGCTGCTGGCCCCGCGCGACTACCTGAGCACCTTCGTCAAACTAGGGACGATCGGATTGCTGGCGTTGGGAATCATCGCGTTACGTCCCACGCTGCACATGCCGCCGCTAACCCGATTTATCGACGGTTCAGGGCCAATCTTTGCTGGCAGTATTTTTCCATTTGCTTTCATCACCATAGCTTGCGGGGCCATCAGCGGATTTCATTCTCTGATTTCCAGCGGTACGACTCCGAAACTCATTCGCCGCGAGCCCGAAGCCCGCATGGTTGGCTATGGCGCAATGATGGCGGAATCGATGGTTGCGATTATGGCAATGATTGCTGCCTGCGTGCTGCAGCCTGGAATCTATTTCGCGATCAATAGTCCGGCGGGAGTGGTGGGCCAGGCGCCGGGCGCCGCCGCCGCAACCATCAGCGCTTGGGGCTTCCCGGTCACGGCTGCCGGCATGCATGCGCTGGCGCAGGCCGTTGGCGAGCAGACCCTGTTCAATCGCACCGGCGGCGCGCCCGCCTTCGCTGTAGGGATGGCCCACATTTTCTCCAGCAGTTTGGGTGGACAGGCTGTCATGGCCATCTGGTATCACTTCGCCATCATGTTTGAGGCGCTGTTTATTCTTACCGTTCTCGATGCCGGCACGCGCGTGGGCCGCTTCATGGTACAGGATGCCCTCAGCCATGTGTGGAAGCCGCTTGGCCGTACCAGTTGGTATCCATCGATTCTCGCCACCAGCGCCCTGATCGTGGCTGCCTGGGGATCGTTCTTGTGGCAAGGAGTAAAAGACCCTCTGGGCGGAATTAATTCGCTGTGGCCGCTTTTCGGAATCTCCAATCAACTGTTGGCGACCGTGGCCCTGTGCGTGGCCACGACCGTCATTGTCAAGATGGGTAAGGCCCGCTATTCGCTTGTGACGCTGGTTCCGCTCGCATGGCTGGTTGCGGTGACCTTCACGGCGTCATGGCAGAAGATGTTCAATCCCAATCCGCGGATTGGATTTCTGGCGCACGCGCGGCAGTTGGCTTCTTCCGCGGCGCCGACTCACGCGGTTTCTCAGTTGATCTTCAACGACCGGCTTGACGCCGCGGTTACAGGAATCCTGGTGTCCATGGTTGCGCTGGTTTTGCTGGAATCGATATTTCTGTGGCTGAGCGTGCTCTCGGGGCGTACGCAAGGTCGAGTGAAGGAAGCACCGTTTGTGGCGACGCGTTTTGCTGCGGAGGAACAGGGATGAGCTTGCCAGAATTCGAATCGAAGTCGACTTCGACCGCGGCTGCCGAGCGTCGCTCGCAAGCGCCGACGATGGCGTCCGCCCCCACGTGGTTCTTTGGCACAATCAGATTGCTTCTATGCACCCTGCGCGAGATCTTCGATGAGTCGGCCTACGCACGGTTTCTGGCGCGGCATGAACTCAGTTCTTGCCCGCGAACCTATGCCGCGTTCCTGCGCGAACAAGAGGGGATCAAGGCTCGTCGTCCGAAATGCTGCTGATCAGGAGTAAACAGCCCTCGTTGTTCCTGGTGCTAGACTCTGCTTGATGCGCGTCCTTGGGATTGATTGTGGCACTGAATATACCGGCTACGGTGTCGTCGAACTCTGCCACGACGGGAAATTAATTTGCCTGGCTTGTGGCGCGGTTAAGCTTTCTCCTCGCGAACCGATGCCGTTACGCTTGTCGACGATCTTCGACCGGCTGGGTGCGATCATTGTGGAACACCGCCCGGACCGAGTTGCCATCGAAGACGTTTTCTACGCGCTGAATGTGAAGTCCGCACTTAAACTGGGACAGGTGCGCGGCGTCGCCATGTTGGCCGCATCGTCAGCGGGGCTGCAAGTCGCGGAGTACTCGCCGCTCTCAATTAAGTCAGCGGTGGTGGGCTACGGCAGGGCGGAGAAGCAGCAGGTGCAGCACATGGTCACGCGGTTGTTGAATCTGGCCGCGATTCCTGAGCCGCCCGACGCCGCCGATGCCCTGGCGATTGCGATTTGCCATTTGCACACTTCTGCTACTCTGGAACGCCAGCGCGCGTAAGGGGACACGACACGCCCGCGGCACATTTTGGCATAATTCTTTTTACATGTTCTTCGCTCAATTCCGACCTGCATATCTTCCCGTGAAGCCCCCGGCGTCTCCAGCCGCACCGTCATTCGAGGGACTCGGTGCGGTCTATATTTTGCTGCTCGTGTGTTCGCTCTTGTGCTGCCGGTCTACCACGCAGGGTCAGGAAACAGCGATTCCCACGGTCACTTTTACCTGTGATTTTCCCGGCTCCGAGCCCGATCACTATGTCATCTCTGTGTCCGCCGACGGCAGCGCTTCCTACGTGTCTGACGGCAAGTTGAGCCCGGAATCCGACGCTGCGGAGCCATTTCATTCAGATTTCACCATCTCTCAGCCCGCCCGAGCCCGCGTTTTTGATCTGGCCAAACGCGCGCACTATTTCGAGGGGCAGATTGAGTCCAAAAACAAGAACCTCGCTTCCACGGGAAGCAAGATTCTGACCTACAAGGACGCCCAAAAAAGCACGCGCGCCACCTACAACTATTCGTCCGTGCCCTCAGTCCAGGAATTGACCTCTTTTTTCCAGGGTCTCTCCACGACTCTGGAGTTCGGCCATCGCCTCGACTATTACCTGCGCTACCAGAAGCTTGCCTTGGACGACGAACTGAAAAAGATGGAGGAAATGTCGAACAGCCACGAGCTCCAGGAAATGTCGTCGCTGGCTCCCATCTTACAAAAAATCGTCGATGATCCGGCCGTGATCAAGGTAGTCCGAGCCCGCGCTCAGAGATTGTTACAACTTACAGGAAACAAGTAACCGGGCCTGGCGGCAAACAAATATGTAATTAAATGTAAGTTAGGAGACAACAGAACGGCATGATTAGTGTTCTAATAGAACAAGAGGGGCAATCCTGGGGGTGTTCCATGTCCAAAGTGAGCGTCAGGCTACTGCTGACCGTCGTCGCAGTGTCATCTCTCGTCCTAACCGTTCCCTCTTTAACTATCTCCGCCTTTGCCGATTCGCAAGTCCGCGTGGTGCGGTTGAGCGAGGTGCAGGGCGATGTGAAGATCGATCGTAACCTCGGCCAGGGGTTTGAAAAGGCATTCCTGAATTTGCCCATTACCCAGGGCGTCAAATTGCAAACTAAGAATGGTGGCCGCGCGGAAGTGGAGTTCGAAGATGGCAGCACTCTGCGAATCACTCCAGATACAGTGATCGAGTTTCCGCAGCTCTCGCTCCGCGACTCCGGAGCGAAAGTCTCGGCCATTCGTCTGCAGGAAGGCACGGCCTACGTTAACTTCGCCGGCGCGAAGGGCGACGAGTTTACTCTGACGTTTGCTCGTGAAAAGATCTCGCTCGCACAAGCGGCTCATCTCCGGATTGAAATGGCGGACGTCACTGCCACGGTAGCCGTCTTCAAGGGCGACGTGCAAGTTGAAGGCGATTCGGGCAAGGTGGCCGTAAGCAAGAACCGCACAGCAACCTTTGATCTGACCGACGGGGACGGCTCCACCATGGCCAAGGATGTGGAACCGGATCCCTTTGACGCATGGGATAAGCAGCAGGATCAATATCATGAGCAATACGCCAGCAACTCCTACAGCAGCTACTCCCCATACGCGTACGGCACCAGCGACCTGAACTATTACGGCAATTTCTTCAACGTTCCCGGCTATGGCACGATGTGGCAACCCTATTTTGCCGGCGCTGGTTGGGATCCGTTCATGAACGGCGCCTGGGCATTCTCTCCAGGCTTTGGTTATGGCTGGGTTTCCGGATACCCGTGGGGCTGGACGCCGTACCACTACGGCACCTGGGCTTATCTACCCACCTATGGGTGGGCATGGCAGCCCGGCGGAACGTGGGCGGGATACAGCGCGCCTCGCATCCTTCGCCCACCGTCGAACTTCGTTCCCCCGCAGCCCCCGTCAAACCCAGGCCAGGGAACGGTCGTGGTGAATCGGGGCCCGATGTCGACCCAACTCGGAAGATCGTTCAACCGGCTGGAGATCTCCCAAAACTCTGCCGGACTCGGAATCCCGCGAGGCGGCATCAAGAACCTGAATCAGCTATCGAGCACGGTTCAGCAACAGGGATTCGCCACGGCAAAAGTGCACGCCGCACCTGTGGGAGTCGGCTGGTGGAGTCGCGGAGGATATTCCTCCTCGGCTTTTCAGTCAGGAGCAGCGCATGGCGGCAGCGTTAGCAGTGCGTCGGCAACCGGACATTCCACTTCGGGGCATTCCGGCGGCGGTCATCGTTAAGCGCTAGCGAGGCTCATGGCGCCGCCGTAGGCACAAATTACGTCGCGGCGACACGAGGGTCGCCATGAATGGTAATGCGCCATTCCCGGAGCCTTCGAGTCCGAATCGGCCCTCATCGAATACGTAGCCGCTACTCCGGGCGCGCTTGGATATGTAAGCCGGATTTCGTCCGAAGACCCGGTGAAGCGCATCGCCGCAGTCAAATAATATCCGCGAAAAATCCGAGAGCAACGAGAGGACGCGTTGACCGCACCGAGGGCTTAAAGGAGTTGCCTGGGCGCGGCATTTAACACGTCATTGCACCAACAACTACTAAACGTCGGTTTGTGAGACGGGCCACCAGTTCCGCTCGCATAACGGTTGGGCGGTGTTTTGTTGGGAGACCGCTTGTGTTGACACGATTGTCAGATGTCAGAATGAACAGCGCGTGGTAACCTTTTGTCCGTCTCACTAAAATCGGAGCTTAGAGGATGAACATGCGATCGTTTCTACTTCCTATGTTTCTGTTGGTTTGCTTTTCATTTTCCGGAGTCGCGCAAACCGCGCCCGCGCAGGACTCCAGCAATCCATCTCCCCAGCTCGATCACTTCGATGCGAAGAAAGTCGACACTTCGGTCGATCCGTGCACCGATTTCTATCAGTACTCGTGCAATCGCTGGATCGCGGACAACCCCGTGCCGCCCGATGAAATTTTCTGGGACTCCTTCGGGAAGCTGCAGTTGTGGAACGAGTCTTTTCTCCACCAGACCGTGCTTGAGGTCGCGGCCAAGCCGGCAACCGAGCGCACGCCGGTCGAGCAGAAGGTCGGCGATTACTGGTCCGCGTGCACGGATCAGAAACAGAGAAATGCGACTGCCCTTTCCACCTTGCAGCCCCAGTTGCAGCGCATTGCCGCCATGTCCAGCAAAAGTCAAATCGCAGACGTCGTCGCCGATCTCCATCGTTCCATTCCCGGCGCCTGGAATCCCGCCGATCCCGAAACCTACGCGCCTGTGTTTGGCTTTGGCGCGCAGCCGGATTTCCACGACACGACGCATGTAATCGGACAGTTCGACCAAGGCGGCATGGCGCTTCCCGGCCGGGAGTTCTATTTGAACGACGACGCCAAGTCAGTCGAGATCCGAACCAAATATGTCGCACATATTGCCCGCATGCTCGAACTCTCTGGCATGCCAGCAGCGCAGTCAAAGACGGATGCCGAGGTCGTACTACGAATGGAAACGACCATGGCGAAGTCCGCGATGGAGATCGTGAAGCGGCGCGACCCCAAGAACCTCGACAACGAAATGAGTCTCGACGCGGTCAAGAAGCTGACCCCGTCGTTCGACTTCACCCGCTATTTGCAACTGGTCCATGGTCCCGCGACGGGTACTTTCATCGTGACTTCGCCGGATTTCTTTCGTGGAACTGAGCAGTTAATCCAAAACGAGTCGCTCGATCATTGGAAAACATATTTGAAGTGGCAGTTGGTGAACGGTCTGGCAGGCGCGATGAGCGACGATTTCGTGAACGAAGATTTTACCTTTGTCCCTCAGACTCTTTTCGGCGCGAAACAACTTATGCCGCTGTGGCGCAGATGCATTCAGTCTGAAGATCGCGATATCGGACAAGCGCTAGGGCAGGCCTACGTGGCGCGTGCCTTTCCACCTGAGAGCAAAAAGCGCGTCCAAGAAATGGTGATGGCGCTCAAGGTGGCGCTCGGCCAGGAAATGGATTCCATGGACTGGATGAGCCCGGAAACCAAGAAGCAAGCGCATGTGAAGCTGGCCGCGCAAATTGACAAAATCGGCTATCCCGACCATTGGCGCGACTACTCGGCTCTGGAAATTCGCCCGGACAATCATCTGGCCAACGTAGAGCGAGCCGCGTCTTTCGAGCTGAACCGCCAGCTCCAGAAAATCGGCAAGCCGCTCGACCGGACCGAGTGGGGAATGACGCCGCCAACCGTAAACGCTTATGAGGATGCACAGACCAACACCATCAACTTCCCGGCCGGAATTCTGCAACCGCCATTTTTCGACCCAGCCAAGGATGACACGGTCAACTTCGCGGCCGCCGGTGCTGTGATCGGACACGAGACCATCCACGGGTACGACGATCAGGGCCGCAAGTTCGACGGGAATGGCAATCTGCGCGACTGGTGGACCGCTGACGATGCCAAGGCCTACGACAAACGCGGCGACTGTATTGCAGAGGAATACACCGAGTTCGTCCCCGAAGCCGGCGTACAGCAGAACGGCCGCTTGACCCAGGGTGAAAACACGGCCGACAACGGGGGAATCCATTTGGCGTTATCCGCACTGGATGCGGATCTCAAGGCGAAAGGCCAGAGCCTCGATACCAAGGGAGAAGACGGTCTGACTGCGTTGCAACGCTTCTTCCTGTCCTATGCCAACATCTGGTGCGGCAACTTGCGTCCGGAAATGATGCGGACCATATTGCTCATGAACCCGCATCCGCTGGACAAGTACCGAGTCAACAATGTGGTCTCGAATATGTCGGAATTCGCCAAGGCGTTTGGTTGCCACAAAGGCCAGGCCATGGTTCGGGAAAACGCCTGCCGGGTATGGTGATTGGTACGTTTTCCGGGACGGTTCGTGTCATCCTGTCTATAACAACGACGGCGATGTCAAGGGTATACGAGAGCGTCGACGCTTTGGGTTTGAAAGAAGCGCCATTTCGCTCTCGTTGGGGTTT
>Ga0307474_10000054_pt1 | contig 83905 bp, 78 predicted proteins | sample atmos_gasesECM1C_2_FD_203312 | JGI IMG/M metagenome (GOLD analysis project Ga0307474, IMG submission 203312) | Hardwood forest soil microbial communities from Morgan-Monroe State Forest, Indiana, United States - atmos_gasesECM1C_05 | ecosystem: Environmental > Terrestrial > Soil > Temperate...
CATGAGGGCAAAATCTCCAATGTAAGGGCAACGGCCAAGGGAGCCCGACATAATCATTAACGATGCCAGGAGCATCATAGGACGGTGAATTTCGGCGCGACGACGGTAAACGACTGCAATGACCACGCGAGTGCCGAAGGCGAGCATCTCGCCGAGCATTGTTGCCAGGAAAAATCTGGTCCCGCCTAAGGCTGGTACACTCCAGGGTTATGGCGAGCCGATAAGATCGCTACGGCCGACCCGAGAATAACCATGGCACCCGCGAGTACCGCGCCGGCGACACCCGCGCGCATATGAAGCCGCCGGTTCCCGTTCAAAATGAAGACCCTCTGCATCAGAAACAGGATTATCCACCGGCGTGGGCCTCTGCGGGCGCTTTCTTTTTCAATGCGCATTGGATCGGCTGGGGATTTGGCCTCGGGATTGGGTACTTCCTTTGGTGGTCCTCGTTCGCAGTGCTTGGAGCGGGATTATTCGTCCTTACGGGACGAAAGGACGCTGCCGAACCTATGCCGATGCCCACTGCTCTCCGGCTAAGATAACTGTCGCAATCAGAAGGCGATACACAAGTGAGCCAAAGGAAAATAGTTTTGACTGGCGGCAGATGAGTGCAAAGGCGAATTTCTCGCCAATCGACGAATCTCGACCCTCAGACGAGTTACGTCACTGACCTTTAGGGGCTGGGTAGAAGTAGTGAATCCTGAACTGTTCCCACCCGCCTAGATCAGCAAGTTCTCCGAGACCCTTCCGGTTATGAATGTAGTCAGCTATTTCACTCTTACCGCTGTTGCGCAAGTAGCTGATGGTTTGCTCAAGCCCGGCACCGACAAGGAACTGACCATCAAAACCGCTCCCTGTGTCCATGTTGATGTGCTTGGCTTCCCACATCAGGGCAACGTCTGCCGGATCGCGGACCAGATAGAGCAGTAGAGCGCACCAGTATAGGTTCTCAAAAAGGTCGCCTTCGAGATCGTAGCCTTCCTCTCTCCGAGAAGCCATTTCGCGGCGGAAGACATCGAGCAGTAGTTGATGGCGCTCCCTAACCGTCGCTCTGTCTGGTGGAATCGTTTCGAGCAGTTTCTGCCTAGCGCCTCCGTCATTGAGATGTACGATGCAATATCAATTTCACTCATCACTTCGTTCCTCGTGAACGAAGATGCTACACGTTTCCAACAAGGTGGAAGGCAGAACAACGGTCTAGTTGTTGAAGGCGTTTACGCTCACCGAGAATTGGCGACAGCTCGGGCCGTGTCAAAAAGTCTCAGAGATGCGATTTATCAACAGGATCGAAAACGTGGCTAAACCGTTGAAAACACGTAAAGGCCTACTCTCGTTTTCATTCAAGTTTCGCGGGCCGCAGGCCCTACATCACAGTTACGGCAAGAGTGATGCCCATCACATCTGCTCCGTGACGAGAGCGTCGATATTATGAAGCCGGCCGCCAGCCGAGCACGCAGGTTTACAAAGTTTTTACGCGATCCTTGACTTTATCGCACGCCAACGCCGGGACTTTTGCAATTACTATGGTTTGCGCCATGGCCGGAAACCCTGCGCCTGCCGAACCTCAGTAAAATTCACGCAAGGAGGCGTTATGAAAAGGCACAAGGAAAGGACGTTCTTGCGAGTAGGCGCTTTGCTGGCAGTGGCTGTCACCTGGGCCAGTTTGGCGCAGGCAAAGTGTAGCATCACCTGGACTGGGAATGTGGATTACTGGAACAACCCCAACAACTGGAAGCCGCGGCGGGTACCAGGCCCGACCGACAACGTCTGCATCCCCTCCGGGGAGGCCGACGGAAGGACAACGCCGTCGATCTCTGTCCATTCGATTCAGGTAAGCAACAGTGCGGTGCTCGTCTTCGGATCGGGGACGGTGTCGGTTGCAACCTCAGTGACCATCCAGCAGGCATACCTCAGTCTGTTAGGGACCACGCTGAGTGCTACCTCGGTCGTTAACCAATCGGGAACGCTAATGGGAAACGGAACCATCGAGGGTTCGCTCACGAACGATGGCTTTTTGGAGCCGAATGCGCAGAGCCTGACGGTGACCGGCAACTATACCCAGGCGTCTACCGGTGAGCTGAGCGAGTATTGGGGCAGCGCGGCGACGCTAAATGTCAATTTGAACGCCACACTGTCAGGCTACTTGGTCGTGCACTACAGCACCAAGATACCCCCGATGCCGGGCTCGACCTACACCGCGATGACGTTCGGCTCGCTCAGCGGAGCGTTTACGAACGTTTCCCCGGGAACGGCGGAATACACCAACAACAGCGTCGTGGTGACATTTCCATAAGCGTTGCGGGCCGCAACAGAGTTCTGCTAACGAAACACCGAGCTGACGCTGTTTCGGCCTTAAAGCGAAGTAAGGAAATTGCAACCAACAACGAGCCGCCCGCTATCGGGGCGGCTTTGCGAGTCCAGCATTTTGACAATGGTTCGAACGTAAACTGTCGCAGAAGGCCGGTTAAGCGCTCAAAACCTCACTGGGTGGGTGGGTCAACGAGTGCAATGGATTTTTCGCCAACTATTCTGCTAAATCTCCGTCAACTATCCTGCCTTCATTGGCTTGCCTAAGCGCCCGGACTTCCGTGAAACTGAGCTTTCTGACCTCCCTTGTGATAGGAGATGGGCTGATTAGCTGGGGTTCTGCTTCGACGCACTTTCCCTGGGCGGAGACTTGCGCGGCGGCAACGGCGGGCGGCCCAATTCGCACGACGGCGACGACAGCGACGACAGCGTTTGTTTCTGACATTCACAGTTTCTGGGGATAAGCTTCGTCGCGTTTTTCCGCCACTTCGCAAGGCTGACTTCTCGCGATGCTCCCTTCCCTCGCGCCCACTGAAGTCAGCAGGGCTCGTACCTGGTTCAGACAAGTAAGAAAAAAAGAAGAGCATTCACGCATTCGCTCGCAGTGAGTGAGGAAGTGTCGCGCTGTCGCGCTGGAAGGGCGCTCTTGGCCAACGGAAGGAAATCCCCATTCGGAGAAAACACCAAAAATCCAAAATCTCGATTCCTTTGAAGGAGGATCACTATGAAGATTCTGACGATTCGGGCTCTTTTGTTCGGGGTGGCGCTCGCGGTAGCCACGGCGCTGGTGCCGCCGACCGCCTCGGCGGCGTCCCCGAACTTGTTCGCCTCGGTGGCGGGGAACGGCACGTTGGTGCACGGCAACGGCGTCTCCTCCGTAACCCACATCGTCGGTACCGGGCAGTACGAGGTGACCTTCACCTCAGACGTGAGCAGCTGCGCCTACGTCTCGACCACGCATCACGCCTTCTCGCAGGCCATTCAGAGCTTCACCGCCGGCGGCCACCTAAGCAGCAGCGGCGTGTACGTGGAGGTCAAGAACCAGGGCTGCGGACTGATGGACGGGCCCTTTGACCTTGCCGTCGCCTGCAACATGACGGGTTGGCATTTCGCCGTCGTCGGCTACACCGCCAACCTGGTCCGCTCATCGCCTGGCGCGACGCTGAACCACCTGGGCGTTGGCCGATACGATGTCAACTTCACCGCCGGAGTCGGGGGGTGCGCTTACCTTGCCACCGTCGGTGACCCCGGCAACGCCCTCGTCTTCAACCCGAACGGCGTCTACACAGGCAGCGGCTCCAGCGCCGACTCCGTCTACATCGAGACCAAGAACACGGGCGGCGGCCTCTCGGATGGCATCCGGTTCCACGTGGCGGTCGTCTGCCCCAATGCTCCCAGCACCAAGGTCTTGGTCGTAGGGCCCGGCGGCTTGTCCGGGCGCGGCTCGGCCTTGACCAGCTCGTTCAACAGCTCGACAGGCAATTACGTCTTCGTCACGAACCTGAGCCTGGCCGCCTGCACGATGATCGGTACTCGCGGCTCGGTCAACACAAGCGTCCCCTTCAGCCCGGCCACGGTCGAGATCACGCTCGGCCCGGCTCCCAACACCAGCGGAATCCAGGTCCGGAACCTGCTCTTCTTCGGCGGCGGTCTGTTCAACCAGGCGTTCCACGCCGCGGGAATCTGCTAACGCTTGCTTCCCCCTTTTTCGCGGTGCTCGAGGCCCCCCTTGGGCACCGTCGTTTTTTACGTTGGACGCGAGTGACGGTCTAGTTTCCAATGGTCACCAATAATCCACGCTCCGGGTCGTCAACCCCACCAGAAACGTCTCACGGCAATCACCTCAGTCAGCGGCAGTCGGAATCTGGACATTATCCTAGCCAGGGCCGAATTTCCTTGCCATGGTAGTGGTTGGCGAAGGCGATTACACTCACCGAGAATCGGCGACGCTCGGGCCGTGTCAAAAAGTGTAATGGAGATTTATCGACAGGTGCGCCGCCGGGAGAACCAAAACGAATCAAGATTACTTAGTGGAAAGGCGGGATTCGGGCAGTTATCGCTCGGAGGGAGTGCGGTTCAAAAGCCGTATAGTCTTGCGGGGTTCTCCACCAGGATCGTCCTTCGAACATTCGCGTCCGGCGCCCACACCGGAAGCTGGTTGAACAGACGACCATCATCAATCTGGCGTAGCGGCGCAATGTCAAACGCGCGGCGGCCTGGCACTCGCGACGAATCTGGGTGGGGCCAGTTTGTGCCCCACAGAACCCGTTGGGGGTTCGCGGCAATCAGCGCCTGGGCGAGTGGCGTGACGTCAGAATAGTCCGGAGCCCGGTCCGAAACATCATAGGCCGCCGAAATCTTGACGTACGCCTTCGCAGATCGGATCAGCTTCACAAGCACATCAAAGCCGGGCTGAGAAACTCCTAGAGAGGCGCGTGCCCCACCGAAGTGGTCGAAGACGACGGGCAGGGGTGAGGTTATGACATCGTCCTGCAGTTCTGCTATCGTCGCGAGTCCGGCGAAGATTTGGATGTGCCAATCGCGCCCGGCGAGCTGTTTCACGGCAGTTTGGAATCGCTGCCGTACAATTGTGGGATCGGGAACCCCGAGGGTCACGAAATTCAAACGGATGCCTCGCACACCGATGTGAGCCAAGACATCGAGTTGGGCGTCCGATGTGTGCTCTTCGATGAGCGCAATCCCTCGCGCTCGATGGCCGAGTTGGCGGAGCGCATCGGCCATGCAGGAGTTGTCAGAGCCGTACACCGACGCATTCACGACGACAATTCTTTCTACATGAAGGGCGCGATGCAGGGCGCGCGTCTCATTGACGGTTGCGGTTTCAGGCGTGTAAGTACGACCGGACCAAAAAGGAAAGCGCTGAGGGTCGCAGAATACGTGCGTATGGCAATCGCAGGCGCCGCGCGGCACTTTAAAACTGACGGGCGTTGCGGGCTGCGCAGCAGCGGCAAGTGCAAGGGTCGGCCCCCGCCCACATAGTGCAGCAGCCAGCCCGCCGATGAGGAGTTCTCGTCTGGTAACGTTTCTCCTGAGCCCACTACTTAACATTGTCATCAGGGTCAGTGAGACAGTCGCATGTGTTGGTCTCGGCTTATCAGGATCGCAGGTTCATTATTGGGGTTGCGAGCGAAACCGATCATTTACCCGTCGGAGGACAGGCCCAAAATGAGTCGGGTTCCATCGCTTACAGCTAAGTTCGGCGAATTGACCTGCACACGTCCGTGGATCTGCATCGCCAGGCTCGCTCCGCGCCAACTGTAGCTCCGTCTTGCGAATCATTTCCAGCCACAAGGAATCCGGATCCGCATTGAAAACCGTGCTGGCCTCCGCGGGAAAAATGAACCAAGCGCCCAATTCCACTTCCTTGTGCAATTGATCTTGAGTCCATCCGGCGTAGCCCAGATAAACATGAAAAACGCTTGCGTCAGGGCGAGCCGAAATGGTTTGTTCGAAGAGAGACTTGGAGGTAATCAAGTAAGCGCCATCAAAGATCTGCTCAGCGCCTTCGATCTTGGCCGACGAGTGGAACAACGCAAACACGGCTGGGGTTTCGACCGGCCCTCCGAGATAGACCGGGTCGGAACGGTCTTTCGCCGCCTTCACACTCTCAAGCGCTCGCGAAAGCGGGATAGCCGTGCGCCGGTTAAGAATGAGTCCGAGTACTCCTTGGGCATCGTAGCGAACCAGCAGGATGACGGTTTTGGCGAAATGCGGATCGCCGAGGTTCCGGCTCGCCACCAGCAGCCTTCCAGCGCCCAGACTCTTGGCATTCTTGGATTGGACTGGACGAAAATCGGCTGGCTGCATTTCGCTTTCCGCACGGAACCTGGCAGCGAGCGACCGACCGTTCGCCCATGTGCCCATCTCCGGCACATCAAATTCTTTAAGATGACGATTTAGCTTTTCGGCCGCTACGAAGGTTAGCATCGTGGCCAGGATCGCGTCGAAGCATAGTTTGCGCAGAGACATGACCGCTCCGCTTGCATCCGTGTGCGAGAGTTTAACTGATTCCGTAACAGTTGCCAAATCGCCATCGCACCGGTGGCACCGGTTGGGTGACGATGAGCGCTTCTATGGCCGATGGCTGTTGAAAAACTCCTGCGAGCGAAATTGACCAAAACAAAATTCCGCTGGGATGCCCTACCAACGACTTTCTCGCTTTTCTAGGCATTTTGTGTCTCCCAAATTTTGGCTGTTTGGGAGGAAGATGGAGTTTTTCAACAGCCACGTCTGTTAACGACAGACTAAAATCCCTCCTCCTCATGCCGGACTAACTTCAGGTTCGACTCGGTAATCAAGGGTTCGGAGTGTGCGGATCATTCGCGAAGTGCGGGCTCGCTTAGTCTTTTCACATACTGAGGGGCCGCGTTCCTCATAGCGAACGCCCTTGTCCAAAATTATCCAGATCAACTGACAGAGGCGGTGCGCAATGGCTCCGATGGTTTTGTTGTGTCCTAGACGGAGCACTAAACGACGATAGACGATCTCGAAAATGCTCCCTTTGTGTTTGACGGCGGTCGAATCAATCTCGCCGCTCCGAGCCATCGTGGATTACGGCTTGGCTCTGAGAAATTTCATGTTGTTTCGCGGGCCGCAGGCCCTACATCACAGTTAAGAGGAATGGTCTGCTAGAATCCTGCACAAAATGCTACCACTGATCCAAGGCGTGATCGCCCGCCGCATGCTCCTGAACTTCCGGGCGGATGCTGACGTAGTCCAACGCCTTTTGCCTGCGCCTCTGCAAGTTGACCAACGGAATGGGCATGCCATCGTGGGCGTTTGTCTCATCCGCCTGGAGAACCTGCGTCCGCGCGGCGTCCCCGGACCCCTCGGTCTCTCGTCCGAAAACATGGCTCATCGAGTGGCGATCCAATACCCCGCTAGCGACGGCATTCGCCCCGGAGTGTTTGTCTGGCGTCGTGAAACGGACCAGCGATTGATCGAGTTGCTCGGCGGGCGTCTTTTCCCGGGAGTTCATCACCATGCTCGGTTTCAGGTTGAGCGAAAACGCGAACCGTCTTGCCATGGACGTTACCAGCGATGACGGCAAAGCCGATGTGCACTTTACGGCCCGCGTCTCGAGTGAATGGGGGCATACGCCCAGCTTCGGCTCGTTTGACGAGGTATCAGAATTTTTCCGAAAGGGCGACTGCGGCTTTTCCTGTTCGCTCCGTGGCGATGAATTGGAAGGATTGCAATTGAAAATGCTCAAGTGGGAGATGGTGCCGATGGAAGTTGAGTCGCAGCATTGCGCATTCTATTCAGAGTCGCAGCGCTTCCCCGAAGGCTCGCTCGACTTCGACTGCGGCCTGCTCATGCGCGGTCTTCCTCACGAGTGGCACCAACTCACCGATATACCCGAGCTAGCAGTAAATGACCGCTGAATTGGTCACGCTTCCGCGTCAGACTGCCAGCCTAACTGTTGAAACATCCCGGTTACGCTCATCCCATTTAACACGGTGGCCTCTGCCCTTTTTGCCCAGAAATGAGGGCGTGCACGCACCAAAAAGATTCACGCCCTTGAATCAATCGCTTCTTTCGCGCAATTCCCGAGACAACTCCCCGGTCCACAGTTTCGGCAAGCTCCGTCGCGTGCTGGTCCTTCACAGCCGCATGAACACTCGACGTAATATTCCCGCCGAACAATGACATGCGAAGCTTCGTTCTCTCTTCTGCGCATATTTCTCGGGATCGGCGGGGCGTCACAAAACCTGCCCCCCGAGCGAATCAGACAAAAAATGAATCTGAGACGCCGACCGGGCATGGGGAATTTCGGCGCTGCAATCGCTGAACTAAGAGAAAACGGTATCGCCCTGCTCTCGGTTGCCGAACCCAACGTTGACAACACCGCGGCGGGAAGAATGGCGGCGGGCTTTCATGGCGTCTTCAGTCAATACTTCTCCGATGCGCTGTCGGAGAAAATGAAAGATCGGTCGGCTGCCAGTGTCGGCTGCCAGTGTCCATGCGGGCCGTTGGCCCTGGGCCGCACCCCTCGGTTATGTCAATGACCTGGCGCTCAGCGACGGTGCGAACATTAAGCCTGATCCTTCTGGCGCGCCACTCGTGTGCGAAGCCTTCCAGTTGTACGCGACCGGCCACTACACCAAGATTCAAGTCTGAGAATCGTCACCGACAAGGGGTTGAAGACGAAGCGTGGACAGAGGCTAACGGCGCAAACGTTTGACGCTCTGTTGCGTAAGCCCATTTACGCAGGCTGGTTTACTCGTCGAGTTGTGCCTGAGCCGGTGAAGGGCTGGCACGCCCCCATTGTGAGTCAGAAACTATTCGATGACGTGCAACGAATGCTGTCTGGTCGCAAGCTATCCAGTGCGCCAAAGCGGAAGCAAAACCCAGCGTTCCCGTTGAAGCACTTTGTGAAATGAGGCGTCCGTGGTAACCCCGCTCACTTGTGGTATGAACAAGGGGAAGCTGAAACACTACCCGAACTATTGGTGTCGCAACTCCAACTGCAGAGCGTCGCAACTCCAACTTGTGCAATGACCTGTAAGGAACAGTGCTAGAAACCCAAAGGCACAGGCTTTGGTTGTGCAGTCCTTGTACCGCGAGTTTTGGCGTAGAGAGTCTGAAAAACGGGAGATCGTGCTATCTTGAGAACGGACCCGCTAGGATGATTTGGAGCCATACTGGCGAGACAAGAGGGACTGGCTCTGCACGGTGGAATTCTTGCCTGCTGATGACCCAGAGGCTCGGCTTCTTGCCGCCGACATCATTGGCTACTTGTCCGGCTACGCACGGGCAGTGCACCGGTTTCTGATAGAGTTGCTACCGGGAAGCCGACTGAAGACGCCGTGAACAAGCCCAGGCTTGGTAGCATCCCGCTCGTTTATTGCGGCTCCATACGTCCGTTAATGAAGGGTTTGAGGAGAACATCGATTCCTCCATTGTTTGTTGACGCGCCTAGGAGGATTAGTCCTCTTGAGCCGACGCTGTAAACCCCCACAGAAGTCGTCGTGCCATTGAACGGACTGATGGTTCCTTTTCCATCGCCCGAGACTGCTGTCTTGGTAGATGGAGCGAATGTTCCGCTAACAGCCTCAGTCGACAACGTTCCGTTGTTGTTGACATAGGCGATGCCGGTCACATTCGAACCGCTGAAGACAACCTGGCCCAATTCCATCAGATTGGTGTTACCGATGCTGGTCGCACTGAAGGTATAAGGACCGGCTGCCGGCACCTCTGTGGGCACCGCATCGATGAAGTCGGCAACACCGATGCCGGGTGAAGCATCGGCGAAATCGGCGTTCATCACGTAAAGCCGCGAAGAGCCAAGGGCGGTGTTGGTCCCAGGGTTGGTACTCACTACGTAGGCAATCCCGAAGCGATACCCCTGAGTTGCGCTATTAGAAACCGGATAAGCAAACAGGCCACGGCCGGTTGCATCGAAATCGCGACTACCGCTGCCGATAGTCCACTCCTCGCCGTCAGCATAGTCATCTTCCAGGTGGCCAGTGATTCCACCTATGATTCCACCGTTATCGCAAGGACAGAAGTCAAGCTGGCCTGCTTTTTCGAAGGTACCATTCTGTGCGCTCGCCGCATGTGTCAAAAGGAATGCGTAATTGCAATAGGGCTCGAGCGCCGTTGCACTGTCTCCGCAGTCGGAAGGCGAGTTCTCAGGTGCGAGCGGGACGGTTGCAGTCTGCAGCTCGGCCATTCCAGCTAAGGCAGTTGTGTGGGCACCAGAGTCGGTCTCGATGAAGTAAGCCTTGCTGGCGCTGACTGTGTAGAAGGCGTAGGTTGCTTTGCCAAGGGTTGCCGTCCCACGATTGCCCGTGCTGACAGGATTTATAGTTACGGGGCTCAGGGTCAGAGGTGTCACTGCACCACCAGTACTTTTCGCCCCATCAATCGTGCCGTTATCATCGACATCGTAGATCCCTGTACTTGAGCTTCCCAGACTTGCGCCGGTGTTGAACAGCCCGATCTCCGCCTCAGCCAGGTTGTTGGAGTCGAGGCCATTGAACTCGAATACGTAATTATTGTTGGTGTGGGTGTTCAGGTTCGTCCCGGGTGTTTGCAGCTCAAAATTTCCGAAAGCATTGCTGCCATCGAACGAGATCATCTTGCCTCTGGTGGCAAATCCAGAGACAAAGTCCGTGAGGACGAAAGCAACGTGGAAAATCTGGGAGTTGAATTTTATATCCGCCTCGCCTCGCCCGTCCGGCCACAGCGTGTAAGCGCTGGCCGTTATGTTCACAGGTCCCGTACTGCTCACTCCTCGCGCCATGTTGTAGTCGGCGACCCCGGATGTGATATGGCCAGCGCCGTCGACGGTGAAGCTGCCTGCCACGACAGCTTGCCCTCGAGAGTCGATCGTCGTCAGAAAGAAAGCATATGAGCCAGTCAACGTGCCTGGCCCCGCGCTTAGACGTGTCACATTGACGGGGGTGGAACCGCTTATCTTTCCAGAGGTCGCAGTGATAACCGCGACCCCCTCAGCCTTGCCGGTGACCCTGCCTGCGCTCACTGTTAGGATGGTGCTCTGATCCACCGACCAGGTTGCACTAGAGGTTAAGTCCTGAGTGCTCTGATCGCTAAAGGTCCCAGTGGCTCTTAGCTGATAGGAACCACCGATCGTCACCGCTGGCCCGACGGGAGTAATACCGATTGATACAAGGGTCGCAGTCGGGGGCGGGGGCGGGGGCGGGGGCGGGAGCGGGAGCGGGGTCGGAGTCGGATTCGGGCTCGAGTTCCCACTACTGCCGCGAAAAATGGCGCCCTGGCCACAGCCGACCAACCCAATCATCCCCAGCAACACCAGGATCAGTATTAATGCCCTAATTCGCATATGATGTGCGCTCCCCTTATTTGTTCAATTCACAAACTGTCGTCGGGCCTTCGTTGCGCGTCAAGAACCTTGTCAATTCTGGTGGCCTGCATTCAATGCGGGCAACTTGATTGCCATCCAGAACGGCATGTTCGGCTTTCTTTTGTGCAGGTTGCCGACACCATCAATCAGTTATGCAAAGGCTTGCACAAGCTCGTGGAAAATGCGTCCAGCCAGCGGCAGAAGGTCGAGACTATTCTCAAAGATATGTTGATTGTGAACCTCAGATTTTGTTCGACTTAGCGGTATCCGGCGTTCGCGCGAACCGCGATGTGGGAAAGTATTTTCCCATGTGAACACGGCTTCAGTGTTCCTCTTAGGTTCTGATTACCACACATGCTCCAAAGATTCGATTGAAGGTTACTCTCGTGCTAGAGAGACGTTGGACAGCGTAGCCTCTCTGCGGCCTTATCCAAGAGCTAAATGCTTTCCCTCGTGCAAATTTCTGCGCTCCGGCCCCCGGAGCGAATAGAACCTCCCCGCCGATGCATTCCTATTTTGGCAGTGGCATCGCGATTGCATCATCAGGACCAGCGTATGGACTAGACGAACCTGTTGAAAACCGGTGAGCAAATCAGTTCAAGCCAGTTTGCACGAAGGCCAAGTAATTGACTCGACGGTTCGAGTCCAGATCATTTTCAACCTTATTCTGTAAGGAGCGCTATGCGCAGTTTCAGAACAATGATTTTCCTGCTGCTTGTTTCCTCGACAGCAATTGCTGCGGCCGACAACCCGGAACTCTCATCGCTCGGCTTGAGTTCGCCAAACGTGAAAAGTGGTGATAGTCTTCGCGGCACGGTCACGCTGAACATGGCAGCTCCGTTCGCCATCGAAGTATCGTTAACAGCCGATCCCCCAGGAGCAGCGAAACTTCCAGGCGGCGTAATCGTCCCCGCAGGCTCCAACAGCGCCAATTTCACAATAAGTACGTTGCCGAGCAAGAGTACCTCCAGCGAAAGGGATACGCTCGTAACCGTTCACGGCAGCTATGGTGTTACCAAGAGCGACTCGTTCACAGTGCTAGCGCCCCTCTCGTTCGACCGAATGGTAGACCGAGTGGTCGAGCGCGAACACGAATTTGTCAAGACCATGAAGGGTATGCACCCGCTGGCGGAAACCTACATCCAGAGTCTTCACGAGAACAAGAATCAGAACGTCGAACCGACAAGTGATCAGTATTTTCTGGGGCGTCTTGATATGAATGATGGTCCTCAGGATTCTTTGTTCCAAAGGCAGCGCAAGGGATTCCTGCATGAGCTTGTGAATCCCCTTTCGGGTGCGCTCACGTACAGGTTCTTGCCGCGAGGCTTCGTGCAGATGGTGCTGCTCGATCCAGATTTTCGGAAGAGCAATTACCACTTCAATTTCGTGCGACGCGAGTTTCTTGGCGAGGCGCGCTGCATTGTTATCGATGTCGAACCCAGAGAAAACGCGCCAAATGGGTTATTTACCGGAAGAATCTGGGTCGAAGACCGCGGCTTCAGTATTGTCCGCTTCAACGGGACCTACTCCAGCCGATCTGCCTACACCTATTATCTGCACTTCGATAGCTGGCGGTTGAATCTGCAACCAGATCTGTGGCTGCCTGCTTACATCTACGTCGAAGAATCAGGCACAAAACCCGGCAGCCCCCTATTCCACGATTTGTATTTCAAGGCCCAGACGCGTCTGTGGGCATACGACACAGAACGACTGAAGCATTCCGAAGAATTCACGGACATCAAAGTCGACACCTCCGTGGACGATCGTCTAGCTAAAGATAAATCCCCAGTGGAAGCCCAGCGTAGTTGGGAACGCACGGCAGAGGACAATGCGGTCGATCATCTGCAGAAGATCGGCCTGCTCGCGCCTGTGGGCGATGTGGACAAAGTCCTGCAGACCGTGACCAACAACCTCATCATCACCAACAAGCTGGACATCGAACCTGCTGTGCGCTGTCGCGTGCTGCTGACTCTGCCTCTGGAATCTTTCACGATCGGGCACACAATTGTAGTCAGTCGCGGTCTGCTGGATGTACTTCCGGACGAAGCATCTTTGGCGATGACCCTTGCTCACGAACTTGGCCATATTGCATTGGGCCATGGAGTTGATACCCGGTTTGCCTTTAACGACCGCTTCCACTTTCCCGATGAGGATGCCTTCCAACATCTGGATTTCGAGCGGAACCGTGCGGACGAAGAGGCTGCCGACAACAAAGCTATGGAGTTGCTGGAGAACTCACCGTATAAGGACAAGCTCGGCAGTGCGGGGCTGTTCCTGAAAGCATTACAGGATCGGTCCCCGATGCTCACCAATTTGATTCGACCACATCTGGGCAACAGAATGGCGAATGGCACCACCACGCGAATGGCCGCACTTCTTACCTCGGCGCCACCGTTAGAGAAGCAGCGCATCGAACAGGTCTCCGCCCTTCCTATCGGTAGCCGGATAAAGTTGGATCCCTGGAGCAATCAACTGACGATGATGAATATGAGCCCGGTTGCCCTTTTGTCGCCAAGGGAGAAGATGCCGTTCGAGGTCACCCCCTTTTTCCCCTTTCTGAGCTATAGCCAGACCGATGGGAAGGTCGCCGAGAATTCGGTGGGTCAGTAACCCATCTGTCGTACAGCCTAGTGTGTTGGTCATTATCAGCTGTTAGATGCCCATGGCCCTCTTATAACCGCACTGCCGAACAGAAAGGACGTAATGAGAAACGCGATGAGGACGATAGGAAAGGTCAGTTGTTTCTTGTTTGTGCTGGTCGCGCCCGCTCTGGCGCAAAATCAGATAGCGGACGGACCGTCACCTGCGGTCGCCGGCCCAGCCTACGACGTGAACGTCGGCTACACCAATCTCACCATGGCGATTCCCTCAGCGCAACATCTGAACCTAAGCGGTTTAGATGTTGGCGGACGGGTCGACCTAAACGCGCGCTGGGGGGCGATGGTAGATTCCACGTACGTCCGTACATCCAACGTCCTCGGCACCGGGCACGGTGGCTATCAGTTGAGCTTTCTTAGTGGTCCAATGTTCTATCCGGTTGAGCACGGAAATACCCGAATGTTTGTTCACGGGCTGGCCGGTGCGGCCCTCGTCGACGGAGCGGTGCCAATAAACAAAACCGACTACTTTCATGGGTGGTTGGTACGATTCTCTTATGCAGTCGGAGCCGGAATCGAGCACGCTGTCTCGGGGCCATTCGGCGTTCGAGTCCAGGGAGACTATCTGCACTCGGCGTTTTTTGATGCCGCCGGTGCAGTGCGGCCCCAAGGCAATCTCCGGCTAACCGTAAGCCTCGTCTTTCGTCTGAAAGAGCGTCGGCACTCCACCTGGAAGTAATGTCGTAACCTGGCGAAGACGAGGGAGACGGCGATCTCCGACGGGATGCTGTAGGCGCCCAAGTTATCGACGCGCTCGAAGCGCATGAGATAAAGAGCCCGGCAATGAAGAGAACTAGCACCGCACCGGAGCAGCAGAGCAGATTTTTTCTCATGTTCGGGGGAATGCTGCGCAACAGAATCGCGCTGGAGACGGGGATGCATTTGCCGTGGATGAGCCGGCTGCCGAACGGGTTGGGGCATGAGGTATCGGCAGGAGCATCGGGCTATTTGGCGGGCTGGTTGGAGTTTGGTGCGACCACTTCCACGAGAATACGGACTGTACGTCCAGGTGGGAACTAGGAATAGGCTCTCCTCCGCACTCCGAGAAGCGCGTTCCTCGGGAACTGGGCGGAAATCAATTCCGTCCCTCACGTATGAGCAAAGGTCGTCATGGCGCGTGTGAACCGTGAAGGGGTAAAACCCGAGCCGACGTGGCATGGGCGATTTCTCAACCTGTTCCGTCTCGTCACGACTGGGTTGGTACCCCGATCGGCGACGCCGAGCTACCAGATGATAAAGCGCCCCTCCGGAAACCGTGGCCAGCATCCCAGCACACCGCGTTCTCTGAGGAATGCCTTCCTTTTGACGGTTAGCTCCAGGGCCACGCCGATGGTAGACAGGACCATATAGATTTGGTACCGTGCCGCGAGTATGGCTATGAAATCCATTTACATCTCGTCTACTCGCAGAGACCTCAAAGAATATATTGAGGCGGTTACAGACACGTTGCGACAGTGCGGATATGACGTCGAGGCTATGGAAAAATACCCGGCCCGTGACGACCGGCCGCGAGCCGCCTCCCAAGCTAACGCTGAGAAATGTGACGCCTACGTCGGGATCTTCGCTTGGACCTATGGCTTTGTGCCCGCGGAGGACAATCCGCAAGCCTCGTCCATCACAGAGCTCGAATACCTCGCGGCCGGTCGAGCTCAGAAACCCCGGCTCATATTCCTTCTGGATGAAGATTTCCCCTGGCCGAGTTCCCTTCGCGATGCCGAGCAGCAGCCGGATGCCGGAAAGCGCATTCGTGATTTGCGCAATCGACTCAAGGCCGAACGATGGATCTCGTTCTTTAAGTCGCCCGATGACCTTGCCAAGAAAGTTTTGACTTCCATCATTCAGCTAGAATCAACGCATCGCGTAAACAGCCTCGCTGGTATCGACGAAGTACAGACCGCAGCCGAAATGGGTGCTTCCTACTTTCCCAACCTTCAACAGAAATTTGCGGAGTTTGGCGCAAACCAGTTTGTTGCCTTGCGCCTTGGCCCGACACCCTGGTGGAACACCCGCTTTCATCTCGTTTCGGCCCTAGCGTCGGACTTCACGGAAATCAAGCAGTTCATAATTCTTGACACGGACCGCAAGGTTCTGGTTGTGGCTGCCCCCGTGGAGATTCGGCGTGCCTTGACCAAATCTCAACCAACCCTGGAAATAGTGTATTTGCAATGCCGCAATCAGCCCCCGCCGGCATTTCCCGCCAGTGAGGTTGACCGCATCATCGCGGAGTACCCGGCACAGGTGGCGAACGTATTCGGCAACCAAACCGAAAGCACAATCAAAGAATTGGTCACCCCGGCGACTTTGCGCGAACTGGGAATTAAACCGCAAGGAGAAGTATTGGAGCAGTACTCCTCCGATCGAAACTCCTTCTCGAGTACTGATATTCTCAAGCGTCGCGAACGATATGTTGTGCTCGTCCGCGATGGCAACGTGGATGGCATCGTGGATCGCGTGGAGCTGGCCTCGCGAATTGCCACCAGAACGCTTTGAGGTCGGTTACCTGTTTGAAAAATCGTGGCGTTAACCGACACCGGTGCCCGATGAATTGTCAGGTTTGTCGCGATTGCAGAGTGTCACGTACTCGCGATTGCGCTTCCAAAAAACGCCCTTCGTTTTTAGCGACTCGAGAGGTGAGTTGCGGTCCGGAAGTCGGCTTCGAAGAATTCATTTTTTGATCTCCGCGAAGCCTGTTTCCTGTTTTGCTCTTCAGGCTGAGAGCCACCACCAAGGAAATTGGTCACGCCACCACCATTTATGGGGATACCTGGGGAGTGCCCACCGCTGCCAGGATGCCAGCTCGTGTTCAGCATTATCTGTAACACTCATACCCTGCGGAGTCTAGTCAGAGATTCGTGTTCAATCCTTATGTCATCCTTTTGGATTCATCGCACCATCTTTGGAATCTATTCCACTTCAAAATCCGCCGTGCGAACCTTGGTCGAGTTCCCTGCTGAATCCTGCGCTTGCAGCTCCAGCTGATAGGAACCGGGAGCAAGCGAAGCGATCGGCAACTTGAGACCGACCGGGACCACGGGGCTGCCCGGTGGCATCTCAGACGCCATACTGAGCATCCCGGTCGTCATCTTCTGCTCTTTGGTTTTAGGATCCACAATTCTGAGTTCGACTGCCAGCTTCGGGGGATTGGCCCCGACCAGCGATGGCGCATAAACTTCCGCATAGATCGCGGTGTTGTCTGTCTTCTTGAAATGGTTGGTGGCGGAGGGCACAATCTGCATGCCTCGAACCACCAGCGGTTTCTTATCTTCGAGCAACTCCGCGTCGATGCCCGTCGGCTGGTCAGAGAGGCGATGCAGGTCGTTGCTAAGAGCCAGGGCACTCAAGCTGAACTGCGTGCCGTCATAGGGATCAATCACAAGTGGCACTTCCAACTTCCCGAAGCTTTGGCTCCCGGAATTGAACACAACTTTCAGGTTGTATTGACCGGAGGCCGCTTCGAACTGGTTTTCGTAGTGGAGGGGCCTCTTCTGGAATTCTTCCACTTCTTTCTTACCGTCGAAGTCAAGGTTCACCGTATCGCTAAAGCGCGCTCCGATCGCGCCATCCGATTTGTAAGCAATCCCCAGTATGTTGACCGCGGCGTGCTGCTTCCCCTTCACCTTTTCGAATGTAATCGCCTGCGCGGGAATGTCGATTGCCAGGTTGATCCGCGCTGTGTTGGGAGAGGTGTAGAAGAAGGGAGCCCGCATTGCGCCGGTAACATCTCCTGCAAGTTCACTGGTGGCATGAGTCTCCAGATCCTTCTCGATGGGGCTTCCTGCCAGAAGATCCCTGGGGCGAACGTTGCAATAGCCGCTACGGGCGCGCACAATGGTCCCACCGCGTTCTATCTTGACCCGCAGCGTGTGACAGCTGCCCTCCAGCGACTCGGCCGGCCTGTAGCCGAGAACGTAATACTGCGACTGATCCTTCGAAATTTTTTCCAAACCACCAAGCAAGTCGTTGGTGTTGACAATGACAAAACCGCCGGTCCCGTCAGCTAACTGGTAGAGCAGTTGCTGATTGGTCGACGCCGACTCTGGAAACGGAGGAACGATCTGGCGAGGCTGGTTGTAAGGGGTTGTCCCATAGGTCTGGGTTGATCCAACCGGACCGCGTCCGCCGCCGCCACCGCCGGTTCCTCCGGTGCCCCCATGGCCACCGCCGCTTCCACCGGTACCACCGCCACCGCCGCCACTATGGCCGCCGCCGCCACCGCCCCCATGGCCACCACCACCGCCTCCTCCTCCACCCCCGGATCCGGTGTGCTGTGGATCAGCCCAGACGGCGACGAAAGGCGCAAACCGCAGGAACGGATAGCCAGGAGCCGGATTTCCGTTGTATCGCATCGCGGCCGGGAGCACTCGAACTGACCCGGAGTTAGAGGAAGGCGCAAGAAAGGAATGCGGAGCGGTAATGTCACCCGGCACAACCAAGCCGCGAACGTCGATCGGGTACACAGCAACATTGGCTTTGTTGCAAGAGTCAATCACCGCCGTCAGCTCCGATTGCCGGTCCGGCGTCAACGGGAAGCCGGAGGTCAACATGACCAACGACTTGCGCCCGGGAATACCGGCTAGATCCTTTGCCAGGCTGCGCAGCGCCAGCATGACCGTATGTGCCCCAAAATCCGCCTCTGCCTTGCTCAGAGATGGAATTGGCGGCGCGCCCAAGGAAGCAACCTCCACCGGCTGGGCGTTAGGAGAAACGGACGATCCCTTGACGCCGCTGACCACTTGTTTCAACCGCTCTGCATCCGCGGTAAAGTTTTGCGCGATATGCACGCTGCCGCCGAAGTCAATGATGGCAATCAGCCGATTGGGACCAGCGTTTGCGTCAATGAATTGGGCGGCGGCTCGCCGGGCTCTTACCTGGTCGCCCGTATCCATGGTGGAGTTATCGAACAATAGCACCATGTACCGTTTCTGGTTTTTCGCCGGCGAGGCGGAATCCTCCTCGAACGAAAAAGTTGTGATGGCCTGTTCCTTGTTATCCTCCCAGACTTTGAACTCCTTGGAGGTGAGGTCACGGATGTAGTTACCTTTCTTGTCGGTGACCACACTGTCCACCAGCACCAATCGCGTCTCTACGCGGATTACCCCGGGACCGCTGGTGTCGCCAGCGGGCTGCTGTTGCGCTTGCGCCGCGGAAACGGAAACAGCCTGCCTCCAGCTCACCCACCCGCTCGCCCCGCATATCACCGCGATGAAGAAAAACAGCCGGCGGACGTGCATAACTTCACCTCCATAGTCAGTCCTTAGTCCTTACGGAATTTCGACGGCACCGTTTTCAGCGGACATAAGTTGTCCCTCGGTGTCCCGCACGACCAAGCGCACCAGGTAACTGCCGCGCTTTACCTCGAAACTGGCTTTCAGAGTGATGCCAGAGCCCAGCTTGCTTTGCAGAGTGTCATCTTTCAAGCGCATCTCCAGGATTTTCTGGCTCCCCTGGACGAAGTTCCCATTCCGATCGAACAGGGCAGAAGCCACGGTCAAGTCATTTCGGTTCCGCCCCTCCACTTTCCGAAAGTGCAAACGCCTCACGTCGACATGAGCCAGGACAGTGAGCTTCGCCCCGGCATCACTCGACTTGAAGAACTGAGTGTGCAACTGGACTGGGAGATCGTGCATTTCCTCCTGGGAAAAAATCGCATCTTCAATCTCCTGCTTGGCCTGCCCCGAGGCGTCCGCCGCGTGAGTGGGAGAATAATACCCCCTCCGCGCCTGCAAGGTAAGCTTGTCCGGGCTTTTCACCATAACTTTCAAATTGTGAAAGCTGCCATCCAACTTCAGGTTCTGGGGGGTAAAAGCAAGTACGTAATAGTATTCCGGCGTGGCGCTGACTCGTCGGAAGCCTTCGTCCAGATCATTGCTATTGTGGAAGAAAGTTCCGCCGGTCCCGTCCGCCAGCACTGCCATCACATCGGCGTCCGCCGAAGCGCTCGCGATTTGATACTGGAGTTTATTTGCCGCTACGAATGCGCCGGTAGGCAGTGCGTCTTCTGCCGGGTTGGCAATGTCGCCAGCGGGATCGACAGTATAAAGTCCGCGCGCATCCAGTGCATTGATGATGATTTGAGATCGGAGAGCGTGCTCGATGCTCTCCACGTGATCGAATTCCAGCTGCGGCGTCAAGAATCCCGGAGACACGAGGACAATGCTTCGTTGCCCCGGCATGACGGCGATTCTGCGAACAATGTCCTTCAACACGCCGAGCGCAAGGTGACTTTCGGTATCGCCCCTCACCAACGCTTGACTGGCTGCATTCATTGCCAGCGGCTGGGCTGCCGCCAGTTGACTTTTGTCGCCGTGAAATGCGCAATTGAGGGCGTCCTGAGTGGCCACCGCGATTGCTTGAGGGTCGTTCTTGTTCTGAATCAAGTCGGCCATGTAGTAGCTGATGTCGGGACATCCCGGCACCGGATTAGTGGCAACGGGACGCGGTAGAAGACGCTGCAAGGTGCTGTGCAACTGCGCGCGGTCGTCGGTGAAATCAAGCGTGGTTTGCCCAGAGGTTGAGAAAATGGCCACGCGGTCGGTGGGTTGCAGCGCAGCCAGGTGGCGGTCGGCAGCACTGCGCACGGATGCCAAATCGGTGAACTTTAAGTGTACGTCGTCGAAGACAAAGGCGACATAGCGTTCGGGCACAGCGGGCATCTTTGCCTGTCCCGCCGGCGCCTCGTTGGTGGTTGGCGGACGACCCTTGCCAGGCTGTTCGACAGCGAATTGTGTAATCACCTGGGGCTTGCGGTTGTCGAACACCTGGAAGTCTTCCTTGTGCAAAGTCCCAATTGCATGCCCCTGAGCGTCGCGGGCTACGACTCGCACCAGAACCATCCTGACACTAACCTTAAATGTCGGGCGCTCGTCGCGAGAGTTCAACTCTGGGGAATTCGTCTCTTCCGGAGACTGAGCCGTGGGAGTGGAAGGCGGCGTAGGCGGTGGTTGCGGAGCCTCCGATTGCGCGCGCACAAACCTTGCGCACAAGAGAATGCCCGAGAAGAACAAGACATACGTCGGCAACGTAATCACGGCGCGAGCAAAGGTCGCCCCGAGTGTGCAGGAGTGGGTGGATGGCCGGCGAACCTGGGACGAAAACGACATGTGCCCCCAAGAAAGGCTCCAGAAAGCTGAGCAGCGCCTGCCAGCCCAGTATAGCCCCACTTCCGTTCTGCCGCTAAAGAGGAAGGCACTTAACAACTCCTCAGAGATCAAGAGCCCTACAAGTTTGAGGGTGGGCCGGGATGACCCAGGCAAGGGAACTCCACCGTAGACATTTGGGATCACCAACCGAGTCGCTGAAATCTTGAACCTTGCCTTCGATGTTCTTGAACAACTGCGGGGCTGAGTCACCACAGAGTTTCACCCGCTGAGAAGACTGCTGTGGCCCGTATGTCCAGGGCTCGGCTTTATAACCCGAGAAGTCGGCTTCGCGGAGATCGCCATTGATCTCCTCCAATCCCGTTCTGGATAACTTCAGGTTGGCCAACCACCAGGAATCATTGTGCGTGCCAGAGCATCTTGCGTTTACGCAAAGCAGCGCACCGCAATCACTGTGATGTCGTCCGCCTGTTCCGGGTGAGAGAATTGCCTGGACGCTTCAACAAGTTTCTCTACCAGTAATGGCATGGAGAGATGGAAGTGTGCCGCCGCGATTTCCAGCAAACGATCCTCGCCAAATTCTTCCCCGTCGCGGTTCACTGCTTCCGTGACCCCGTCGCTATAGATAATGAGGACATCGCCCGCGGCTAATTGCTTTTCGACAACGCGGCAATCAAAGTTGCTGAATAACCCAATCACGGTCGAAGTGGACTCGAGCCGTTCCACTATCAATTGGTCGCCGCCGCCGCGCAGTAGCAGAGCCGGGAGATGTCCACAATTCACGTAAGACAATCGTCGAGTTGCCTCGTCATAGTTGCCGAAGAAGAGCGTTGCGTAACTACTATCGCCGGAATTTTCATGGAAAAGGCGGTTCACCGAGACGAGTAAGTGTCGAAAATCGTCCATGGCGAGGGGAAAGTATTCTTTGAGGGCTGCCAACGTTCCGAATTGACTACGCAAGTTGGCCTGCAAGTTGGCCATGAGCAGGGCGCCGGATATTCCCTTGCCGGCGAGATCGGCCAGCACCAGCGCAACTCCGCCCGGCTGTAACGTAAGAAAGTCGTAGTAGTCGCCTCCTACCTGCCGAGCCGGAATGCATACTCCGGCACATTCCAGCGTCTGGAGTGAAGGCGTCTCTTGGGGCAGGAGTCTTGCTTGCACCTCCTTGGCAATCTCTAATTCACGAGCGAGCAGCCGCTCGGCTCGCTCTTTCTCCACGCGGACCAGATGCTTATCGAGCATCACGCTCGCCGCTGTGGCGAGCAGCCGTTCGGCCAGCTCTTTCTCCGCAGCAGCGCGTCGACTCGCGTCCAGCGCCTCAGTAATTGGGCCATATTCGACCAATGTGAATCGGTTTCCATCGATGTCTTGGAAAATCGCTTTTCGTGCCTCGCAGGAGGGATCTATTGGAGATTCAAGAATCGAAACGCCGCGCTCCGCCCACTTCTCACACAGCGCCCTTAGGTCGCTCGTGACCAACACTAAGCCAGTATCATTACCTATCTTTCGGCAGGCATCGGAGTTCTCGAGCGCTCTCACTAAAGCCAGTTGCACCGACCCATCAGGTGGCTCAACAACGACCCAGCATTCCCCCCATGGCGTTTCTTGGTTGAAGACCAAGTGAAATCCCAACTGCTCGACATAAAAGCGCAGACTTCGATACTGGTCGCGAACCATGACCACAGCAAATTGGAATCGAGGATCGAACGCCCTGGGCGTGTGCGCAGTCATAAGAGGTGCCTCGCGTACGCTTCGCGTCCTTGCGATACTGGTGTCGGCTTTCCACGCCAGACAGAGCCGGGTTTCTGAGCAAAAATATAAGCCCTTCGGCTCTGGTACTCCACTTCAGGAGCATAGGGCTCACGCTCGATCATCTTTTCAACCGCAAGCCCCGCAGCTTTTTCGGATTTCCGAAGGCTGAAATAGAAAAAATCCATGGAAATAGAGTGCCCCCACAGATCCTCTTCGCGCAGGACCTCATCGCCGGGCCCATGTCACACACTTCGCCATGTCCGCAGACTTCCGTAGCGAAGCGATCGAGCAGCTCTCGATCAAGGGGCTTGTACTGAAGTTCGTTGAAAATTCGGCGCGCACATTCGCCCGCAAGTTGATCGTAGCTTGCCTGAATCGATCCTGTGACGTCGTCGCTCATTTTGGTCTTTTGGGACGCCGCGAACGGCCGTGCCTCTCCTGGTGCGCCACCACGTTCATGGATCTTATCAGTCGCTAACGAGTCACAGGCCAACCGGAAGTCATTCTGGGCAATGCGTCGGCTTGGGAGACATGTGGTGCTGCTGACTGTCGCTCACGCCCGATCTCCTCGAAGCCCGTTTATGGCCATCTGGTTGGGCGGAATCCACTTTGGAACCAGGTGAGCTGTTTCGCGAGGTAAGAGTATCTGACCCAGCGTAAAGGAAATCGCACAGACGCCGAGTCCAAGGCGTGCCAGTCGGCCGAACGCTACCGCCCTTGCTGCATTTGCCTCAGTCGCAGCGTACAGCGCAATCGCGCCGCAGAGTAAGGAAAAGAACAGGAAGAAGCTCCCACCGTATCGCTCATAGATGTTCGATGCGGCAATGACGTCAGGGATACAAGCCAGCGAGAAACACAAATAGACAACGCAAAGTACGACCGAAGCCGAGCGCGCGGTGCGCGGGTATTGTATCCCAATCCCACCCGCAATTTGAGCGGTCATGAGACACCCGCCAATTATGGTGCCGAAAGGCAGGCTCCAGATAGGTTGCAAGTTTTGCCAGGTATCAGCGTCGTGCCACAGCAGTGCGATGACGCCGAACAACACCGCCGACGCGCCAAAGACGACCCGTCCGTACAACGCCGTCTTCATACGGAAAAAGCAACGCTGTCGTTGCTTCCGGCCTGTCGCACAAGCGAGGTCATTTCCGCTCTATGTTCTGCTCCGTGTCGGAGAAACGCGGCATGCACGAATTCGCTTACTTCTCAATAGCGGCCTGCCCACTAAGTCCGAATCTACTGCTTCCGCCGCCAGCCAGTATAGTCTCAGGAATCTTGACGTGAACATAATGCTCAATCCGCATGCTGCTACACAAGTTCGGATGTCCTCGTATGAAAGGCAAGCGGGAAGTAATCCCAAGGTAAGAGTTGCCGACCACACACCCAGAATCGTCGTATCCATGCAAAACGCGCTGCACAGCGTATAATTGCGCTCGCGGATGGCTCTTACTCCTGGGACAAAACTCGGGCCGTATGAGATCGAATCTCCGCTGGGCGCGGGCGGCATGGGTGAAGTCTATCGGGCGCGGGATACGCGACTCAACCGTGTCGTCGCGATCAAGATCCTTCCCCAGCATCTGTCCGACAATCCCGTCGCCAAAGAGCGCTTTGACCGCGAGGCCCGCTCCATCTCTTCTTTGAATCACCCCAACATTTGCCATCTCTACGATGTCGGCTTGCAGGACGGACTCAACTATCTGGTCATGGAGTACCTAGAAGGCGAAACTCTCGGCGATCGCCTTCGCAAAGGTTCTTTGCCGCTGGGCCAAACTCTGCGCTACGGCCGCGACATCTGCGACGGATTGGAGACAGCGCATCGTAGCGGGGTTATTCATCGTGACCTCAAGCCCGGCAACATCATGCTCACCAAGACCGGCGCCAAGCTGATGGACTTCGGTTTAGCCAAGCCTCTGACGACGGTCTATCCTCCTAGTTCGCAGCTGACCAGAACCCTCAGCACACCAGATCGACCGCTTACCGCCGAAGGTATGATCGTAGGGACGTTCCCATACATGTCGCCGGAACAGGTGGAAGGCAAGGAGGCCGATGCGCGAAGCGACCTTTTTTCATTTGGAGCGGTACTGTATGAAATGCTAACGGGCAAGCGCGCCTTTGAAGGCAAGACGACCGCATCTACCATCGCGGCGATCTTGGCCTCAGAACCCCAGCCGATCAGTTCGCTGCAGCCCGCGTCACCACCAGCACTGGACAAGGTGGTTCGAACGTGTCTGGTCAAGGAACCGGATGAGCGCTTTCAAAGCGCCCATGACGTGAAACTCCAACTTCAATGGATTTCGGATACTACAGCCGCTCCGGGTGCGACTCCCGCTCGCGCATGGTGGAAGTCTGCGAAATTGGCGTGGGGAGTTTGCACAGTCTTGCTTATCTCAGTGGCGTGGGTGCTTGCCGTTCATTTCACACAGTCTGCTCCGGCACTGCCGGTCGCGCGGACCTCGATATTGCCTCCAGAGGACGCGGAATTCTTTTCGCGCGATGTGGAGGGCGGGGCTCCGGCGATCTCGCCCGATGGCCGGCAAATCGTCGCCGCGGTGCGCGACAAGAAGAGCACGGTGATGCTATGGCTGAGATCTGTCGATTCGACCAACATTCATCCCTTAGCCGGAACCGAAGGGGCAGCACATCCATTCTGGTCTCCCGATAGCCACTCCATTGGATTTTTTGCCGATCGAAAGCTGAAGCGGATCAATGACAACGGCGGTGATTTGCGAACCTTGTGCGACGTGAACATTTCTCCGCGGGGAGGCAGTTGGAGCGAGGATGGAGTCATCCTTTTCACGCCGGGTACTATCGACCCGCTGTATCGTGTATCCGCGAATGGAGGCAGACCTATAAGGGTCACTGAGCTTGACAAAACCCTGTTGGAGGACAGCCATCGTTGGCCGCAGTTTCTCCCTGACAACAAGCACTACATTTTCTTCCTACGTAGCCTGCAAAAGGAAAAGACTGGAATCTACAGTGCTTCGTTGGATTCGAAGGAGCATCGATTCGTGCTGCATACCGGGCACCAGGCCGTATATGTTCCGCCGGGCTATCTTATTTACCTGCAGGAACAGACACTCGTCTCCCAGTCATTCGATGCCAAAAAGATCGAGCTCAAGGGAGAGCCCGTCCCGCTGCCGGATCATCCTGCCTTCGTAGGACCGAATTCCGCCTCGATGTTTTCCGCCTCACACAGCGGGGCGCTCCTCTACTATCCGAACGACACCAATGCTGTGGGATGGAATCTTGTGTGGCATGATCGAACCGGCAAAATACTGGAAAGCATTGGTCCGAATTTCTTTTCTCAGCCCGCCATCTCGCCCGACGTGACGAAGGTGGCCGTTAGCATTTTCGACAAGAGCTGGTGGACCCCCGACGTGTGGATTCTGGACTTGGTACGGAAAACCAAAACGCGTTTCACCTTCGGTCCAGTATTTGCAAGCTCGCCTGTCTGGCAACCGGATGGGCAGGCGATCATCTATTCTTCCGCCGACTCCACGGGGTATTCCCACATTTATCGGAAAGATCTCAATGGAAAGAATGCTGAAGTCTTACTAGAAACCTCTCGCGTGCACGACGTTCCCCGCTCCATCTGCCGTGATGGGCGCTACCTCGCATATATGCGGCGGGAAGGCACTGGCGATACGAATCGTGAAATTTGGATTCTGCCGCTCTTCGGAGATCGCAAGCCGTTTCCTCTCGTGCAGTCCCAGTTCGATGTCCTGGATCCGGAATTTTCTCCCGATTGCAAGTGGATGGCGTTTACGTCCAACGACCCCGGACTAGCGGTGGTTTACATCACCAGCTTTCCCGACGGTAGCCGCAAGTACCAGGTCTCGACCGGGAGCGGGCTCAGCCCACATTGGAGAGGTGACGGGAAAGAGTTGTTTTTTGTTGCACCGCAGAACGCCAAGCTGATGGCGGTCGATGTGGGCGAAACGAGTCATGGGTTGACGTTGGGCACACCTCACGCCCTTTTCCAAACGATTGGTGTCGGCTATCGCCTGGGCGTCTACGCCCAGAGCCCCGATGGCAAGCGCTTTCTGATCAACGGCGACACCCAGACACTGAGCAACATGCCGCTTACTCTAGTGTCAAACTGGAGTTCGGAGCTGAGAAAGTAGAATTTGCTCGGATCTCGTACCGGGCTTCCACAGCGCCCCCCAGCACTGGAGCTATACTCTCGCCTGACTACGAGGGATCACAGACGAAAGTTCACTTGTGCCCCTGCCCCGTTTATTCGATGATCCGCGTTATGGTCGTATGACGGGCTATGCGGAAGTTAAGTTGTCCCGAAGTCGGCTTGTGGTCCTCGAAGCCCGTCTGTCTGCCCAAGGGGACACGGATTACTTCCGAATTGCCTACGATGGCGGGGAAACCTTCCGCGATCTTTAATGCCGACAGCTTTCCGCAATCTCTGCCAAGGCTTTTCCTTCGACGCCCAGTCGATGTTGCTTGCGGTATGATGCCCATTCTTTTTCCAGCGCGCGGGTTTGAGCCCTCGACGCGACTTCGAACCGGGCCAGCGCCAGGATCAGGGCGCGCACGCTGACACGTGGTTCGGCAGCATGCCCCGTCCGCCCACACCTGCGGCAAGTGATGATCGGTGTCTGGATGTTGCGGCTGACCCGAATCCGGTGAAGGGTGCCGTCTAGTTCGTTCCGCAGGCCGATGAGGGCGGGAATTGACATTCCCTCGTGCCATTCCGCCCGCAAACGAACGATCATTTCCGGAAACCAAGTTCTCTGCGCGTCGCCCGAGGGCATTATCGATAATCTCCCAGCCTTCCGTTCTCGGCTTCGGCCGCTGTCATTGTAGTCCCGTACGTGCGGGACGGCATGATCTCCGATTCGACAGGTGCCGCTGTACCGGGACTGATTTCCTTAAGGTGCTCTGGCGCCCCACACTTTGAAGTGTGACGCGTGGGTCTCCTGGAGTCGGATCGGAATCCACCTCTCCGCTTACGTGTCTTCCAGCCCGAGGTTGTCGTTCACGGCGTGTTTGAGGTTCTGCTTGCAGCCCAGATAGCGTTCAGTTGTCTCAACCGATATATGCCCAAGCAGGAATTGAATTTGCTCAAGCTCTCCGCCTGCCAGATGACAATCAAACGCTGTCGCCGCAGGTTTTGCAACTTGTCGCGTATCTCTGCGGCAGAGGCGAAGCGTTTCTCGCGCACTTTCTCAAACGCCTTGCCGATGACGCCCTCCAGTTCTGCAGGCAACTCAGGGTTCGTTCTTGTCACGGGGTTAGGTGTTCCGGTTCAGGATCGCAACATGAATGACCGCAGCACTATTCCCCGGAAACGCCATGCGGCTCGTTGCCATCTCGTAAAGTACCGCGCCAAACGAGAACAGGTCGGTCCGTGCATCCAGACTTTCCCCACGCGCTTGCTCCGGAGACATATAGGCAAGGGTGCGCACGGTTGCGCCAGGACTAGTGAGCAACGCTTCCGTCTCTGCCGTAAGCGTGGGCGAATCACTCATCCCACCGCCGCTGAGAGTCAATTTTGCCAGCCCAAAATCGAGAATCTTGGCGTGTCCCCGTTTGGTGATAAAAATGTTCGCTGGCTTAATGTCCCGGTGGACAATGCCCTCGGCGTGCGCTGCCTCCAGTGCCTCCGCAATCTCAATTCCCCAGTTCAGCACTTGCTCCAACGGGAGCGGTCCGTCTTCGATTCGATGTTTCAGCGTTGTACCGTCGAGATACTCCATGACGATGAATGCCTGGCCATTCACCTCGTCAATTTCGTGGATGGTGCAAATGTTTGCGTGGTTTAACGCAGAGGCGGCTTTGGCCTCGCGTTGAAAACGGGCCAACACCTGCTGGTCTCGAGCGACAGTATCTGGAAGAAACTTCAAAGCGACAAAGCGATTGAGTTTGATGTCCTCGGCTTTGTAAACAATACCCATACCACCACCGCCGAGTTTTTCTAGGATGCGGTAGTGCGATACAGTCTGGCCGATGAGCGAGCCGGTGGCTGGCATGTGGAACACATATTAGGTTGAGGACAGAAGACAAGTCAACGAAGGCAAATCTAACCCTAAGTCCTTGCAAACGCGCTACTCATCGGTGTGAATCCGCCGAAACGAGCCCGAAGTCGGCTTGTAGGAAGTTTCACCACATATGTAACGATAAACGCGCTAGGGTCTAGAAATGCCACTGGGCGCATTTCGCGGGGGAGCAAACCAGTGAGCGGATAGTCGGTGTCTGTTGCAAACGGCCCGAATTTGTTGCCCGCTTGCCAATCCAGATAGTGAATGATAAAGGACGCTATCATACCCTAAAATCGACGGCTTGTCCGATTACAGACTTGTGGCCCTGCATAACTTCCGGGTTGCCGCGTAACTCGGCATTGAGCTTTTCGAGGCACTGTTTGTTTTCAGGGCCTATTTTTACAAACGCCTAAATTTCGGTGCGCTTTAGCAGATAATCGAGGCCCCCGAGGCGGAACCAGCGGTAGCCGTAGGGCTCAAGCAAAATGCGATGCTTGCCGGATGCATCGGGAGTGCTGTGATCGTTCGACAGGAGATTGACGAGCTGGCCACCCGCTTTCGCGCCAGCCCGGAATTTGACTTCTGTGGGAATGGGACTGAGATTGTGTACGAATAGAACGGAATTGTTGCGCCAATCGTAGCGGAGCGCAAGCACCTCGGGTTTCCCTGTCCCGAGGATTGAAAAATCGCCCCAACCGATCTCGGGAACCTCTTTCCTCATGCGGATCATGCGTTCGGTCCAGTCCATGAGGGAGTTGGGATCGCGCTTCTGCGCGGCGACATTTACGTGCTCGTAACCGTAAGGGCCTTCGGCGACTACGGGAATTACAGGTTTATCACTTTCCGTGAATCCCGCTTGCGGTTCATTCGACCATTGCATTGGCGTACGGGCACAGTTGCGTTCAGGCAGATCGAGGTTGTCACCCATGGCGATTTCGTCTCCGTAGCGGAAGACGGGAGTGCCGGGGAGCGTCATCATCAGACTGTATGCGAGCTCAAGCCTACGTCGGTCGCCTTGCATCATGGGAGCGAGACGGCGGCGAATCCCTCGCTTGTATAGCTGCATGTTCGGTTCAGGACCGAGCTCGGCGAAGACTGCCTGGCGCTGCTTCTTCGTCAGGCGACCGAGGTCGAGCTCATCGTGGTTTCGTAAGAACTGCGCCCACTGCGCGGTGGCGGGACGTGGCTTGGTAGTCTTCAAGGCTTTGACGAGGGGACGAGTGTCACCTGTGGCAAGCGCGTAGAAGAGGTTTTGATTCACCTCGAAGTTGAACATCATTTGCAGGCGCTCGCCGGAAGCGCCGAAGTAATTCATATCCACATAAGGGAGTACGTTTGCCTCGGCAAGAATGATGGCGTCGCCTTTGCGCCAGGTGAGAAATTCGCTGAACATGCGAAGCATGTCGTAGTGCTCGGTGGGGCCTCGATTAGTAGCGCCTTTGGTGGAAATGACGAACGGCACGGCATCCATGCGAAATCCAGAGACGCCTAACTGAAGCCAGAAACCCATTATTTTTAGAATTTCAGCTTGGACCTCGCTATTCGAAGTATTCAGATCGGGCTGAAAATCGTAGAACCTATGGAAATACCAGGCTTTTGCCGCGTCATCGTAATCCCATGTGGATTTCTGGACGCCAGGGAAGACCATACCTTTGTTCGCGTTTCGCGGCTTCTTCTTTGACCAGACGTACCAATCGCGGTATTTGGACTCCGGATCTTTGCGCGCCTCCTGAAACCACGGATGCTGGTTTGACGTGTGATTCACGACAAGATCGATCAGGACACGAAGGCCTCGCTGTCTACATCCCTGGGTGAACTCGACAAAGTCTCCCAGCGAGCCGTAGCGGGGATCGACTCCGTAATAATCGGAAACGTCGTAGCCATCGTCGCGACCCGGCGAGGGCTGGAACGGAAGCAGCCAGATTGCCGTTACCCCCAGGCCCTGCAGGTAATCGAGGCGGCGGAGGAGGCCTCGAAAATCGCCAATCCCATCAGCGTTCGTGTCGAGGTAGGTTCCGACGGACAGGCAATAGACGATTGCATTTTTGTACCAGAGGTCGTTGATCACGAGGAGTCCTCAGGTTACGGCTTAACAACTTGCGGATCGATTTTAGCTTGAGCGATATTGGTTTGGGAATCTAGGGGCCTGAGCACATGCAGGATTTAAAGTGGTGGCAGCGTGGTGTTATCTATCAAATTTACCCCCGCTCATTTCAGGATAGCAATGGGGATGGAATCGGCGATCTTCCGGGGATTATTCGGCGCCTGGATCATGTTGTAACCCTTGGCATCGACGCTATCTGGATTTCTCCGATTTATCCTTCGCCCATGGCCGATTTTGGATATGACGTCACAGATTATTGCAATGTGGCGAGGGTCTTCGGGAACCTTGCGGATTTCGACCGATTGGTCGCCGAGGCGCATCGGCGAGGGCTCAGACTCATTCTGGATTTCGTTCCTAACCACACTTCCAACGAGCATCCCTGGTTTATTGAAAGTCGAAGCTCACGCGCCAATCCGAAAAGAGACTGGTACATCTGGAGACATGCTGGGGCGGAGGGCGCTCTCCCTAACAATTGGCTCAGCCGTTTCGGCGGGTCTGCATGGGAATGGGATGGAAGGACGAATCAATATTACTACCACTCCTTTTTGAAGGAACAGCCGGACCTCAATTGGCGAAATCCGGCGGTGAAGCAAGCAATGTACGATGTGCTACGGTTCTGGCTTGATCGCGGCGTGGATGGGTTTCGGGTGGATGTACTCTGGCTGCTGATCAAGGACGATCAGTTTCGAGACAATCCCGTAAATCCTGGCTACGTTCCGGGTGAATCGTCGCACCACCGGCTGTTGCCACTCTACACCGCCAATCGGCCCGAGGTGCACGCGATTGTCGCCGAGATGCGGAGTGTAACGGATACCTATCCGGATCGCGTTTTGATCGGTGAGATTTATCTGCCGATTGAACAGTTGGTCACTTATTACGGGCACGATCTCAAGGGCGCACATTTACCGTTCAACTTTCAGCTCCTTCAGACTACTTGGAATGCGGCAAGTATCGCTCAGATCTTGCAAGCGTACGAAGCAGCCTTGCCGCACGGGGCTTGGCCGAACTGGGTCCTGGGAAATCACGACAAGGAGCGCATAGCGTCGAAAATTGGTTCGGCCCAGGCACGGGTTGCGGCAATGCTGCTGCTTACTTTGCGCGGGACGCCGACCATTTATTACGGGGAGGAAATTGGAATGAAGGATGTTCCCATTGCCCCCGAGCAGGTTCAGGACCCGGCTGAGAAACATGAGCCGGGGCTGGGATTGGGGCGCGATCCTGAGCGAACTCCGATGTCGTGGGATGGCTCGCTTCTTGCAGGCTTTACTTCCGGAGAGCCATGGCTGCCTTTGGGCGCCGACCACGCGCGGGTGAATGTGGAGGGTTTGCGCGCGTCTCGCCGATCGATTTTGAATCTGTACCGGCGGCTGATTGATTTGCGACGAGACAAGCCGGTCCTTACACATGGATCCATCGATGCGGTGGCCGTTCAGGGAAACATTTTGAGGTACGACAGACGGCAAGGAGATCAACGACTCGTTATTGCCCTCAATCTAGCTCATGAACGGGGGCGTGTATTGCTCCCGTCTGGGAGATTGCTGCTATCCACAGACCTTGACCGTGCTGGAGAGGATGTGGGCGCGAGCGCGTCGCTTCGTGCGGACGAGGGAATAATTATACAAGGCCCCTAACCCGATGGTGCATCTGAATTCCTCCGGTAAATCTTAGGCCTCCAGATCGCAAATGCGCGCGGAGTGATCTTAATTGCCACGACCGAGACCTGCCCAATCTTCGAAGTTCAGACCGAGCCAATCGACGAATGTAGACGCCCAAACGTCTCGGAGATCTTGTTCCTGGAGGATCGAAACATGCCTAAAGAACTTATCGAAACGGCTGCCCTGGTTGTCGCTGGTAATTGGAGTCGCAGACACGAGTCGCGGCGGTGGCAATGGCCCGCGCATAGCCAGAAACGCGATCGAAGCCACCACAAGGATCACGGCCAGTGCAGTGGCCACATACGCTGGCCGAAGTTTTCGGTGGCTTTGTGAGGAAGCCGCAATGACCGCAACGGAACGACCCGACTCGATCCCACGGCGCAGACGCTTTAGATCGGATCGCATCTCGGCCGCGCCTTGGTAGCGCAGGTCCAGATCCTTTTCCAGTGCTTTGTTGACGATATGGTCCAGCTCTGGCGGCAGCTTGGGATTCACGCGGAGCAATGGGGTGGCCGGCTTATTGAGGATCAAGTCAAAAGTAGCAGCGGTCGTTTCCCCGCTAAAGGGCAGTGTGCCGGTCGCCATTTCGTACAGCACCACGCCGAAAGAAAAAAGATCTGTGCGCGCGTCGAGTTCCTTGCTGAGCGCTTGTTCCGGCGACATGTAGGCCACGGTACCCATGGTGCTGCCGGGGCTGGTCAGTTGTTCGCTCAGGGTACGTGTGGCTTGCGTACCTAGTCCAGAACCGGCGCCCGGAGTCACCTTCGCCAGGCCAAAATCAAGGATTTTGGCGTGTTCGCGTTTAGTCACGAAGATGTTAGTCGGCTTGATGTCGCGGTGTACAATGCCGCCGTTGTAAGCCGCATCGGGCGCGTCGGCGATTTCGATCGCTAATTCCAGGATAGGTTCGAGCTCCAGCGGACGGCCTTTTATGCGATGCTTGAGCGTAACTCCATCGAGGAACTCCATAGCGATGAACGATTGCTGATCGTGCTTGCCGATCTCGTAAATGGTGCAAATATTCGGATGATTCAGTGCCGAGGCGGCGCGCGCTTCGCGTCGAAAACGCTCGAGCGCACGAGGATCGTTGGCGACTTCCGAAGGGAGAAACTTCAGCGCGACGAAGCGGCCGAGCTCCGTGTCTTCAGCCTTATACACGATGCCCATCCCGCCACCGCCTAGTTGCTCGATGACGCGATAGTGCGAAATGATCCGGCCGATCACGTGCGCACTATGCTAAGGCTGAAGAGTGCCTTCGTCAACGAAAGCGCTCCATGACGGCTTTCGATGATCAATCAGGTCCTCGGAACTGCGGACGGTCAACCTCCGGCTCACGGGCAAACCGGAAATTGAACCCCGAAGAGTCAGGCAAGAGCGATGATCTTGAAAGTTCTACTAGCCATAAGTCGGCTTCGGGGAGATTACCATTGATCTCCTCGAAGCCCGTTTCTGGGGAGCTTCCGGTTTTGCTGACAATCCACCCACAACTCGGGATTGAGCTCGATTTCTCTTGTCAATGAGTGCGTTGGCCTGAAGTCGTCATTCGAAAATCCACACGCTGCTCGTCCGTTGACAATCGATAGTCGAATGTCTACCATCGTTACCAGATTGAGGGTCGAATGTCTTCTATGGCCAAGGAAGCACACCAACGAGTCGGGCTCCTCCAGGGAACGCTTGACATGCTCATCCTGAGGACGCTTCTCTATGGACCTGCCCACGGTCACCAGATCGGGAAGCACATTCAGAGGACTACGAATGAATTCTTGCAGATGCAGCACGGCTCGCTCTATCCCGCGCTGCATCGCCTGGAGCGAAGAGGATGGGTCGTCTCCAAATGGGAGACGGCACCAGACCGCAATCGGGAATTCAAATACTATCGCTTGACGGAGAAAGGCAGGAAGCAACTGGTAGTCGAAGAGTCGCAGTGGAAGCAGATGGCCGAAGCTGTAGCGCGCGTGATGTGGCCCGCCGCCGAGGAGAACTGACGTGAAATGGTGGCAGTTCAAAAAGAGAGATGCAGACCTGGAGCGGGAGCTGCGTTCCGACCTGGAATTGGAGGAAGAGGAGCGGCGGGAAGGTGGCATTTCGGAAGAAGAGGCTCGCTACGCGGCCTTGCGCGCCTTTGGCAATCCTACTCTTATTCGTGAACAGACTCTCGCCGTCTGGCCCTGGAACTGGCTTGAATCCCTCGCACGCGATTTGCGCTTTAGTCTGCGCACGCTTTGTCGCACCCCCGCTTTTAGCGTCATCGCCATCCTGGTGATGGCGCTGGGCATTGGCGCCAACGTCGCGCTGTTCACAGTAGTGCGTGGCGTTTTGCTCAAGCCCTTGCCGTTCGACGATCCCGATCACCTCGTGATGCTCTACGAGGCCGGCCTTCATGAAGACGATACGGCAGGTTCCAACCCGGTCTCAGGCGGCATGTACGACGAGTGGAAGAAGCAGAACCGGAGCTACAGCAGTCTCGCGCTCGCGAAGGGTATCCGGGTCGGGCTTTCCGCTTCCGGCGGGCAATTGCCGGAGAAGCTGTATAGTGCGTTGTTTTCATGGGATATGCTCCGCACGCTGGGCGTGCAGCCCGCGTTGGGCCGCGATTTTACCCAGGCCGATGACAACCCCGCAGCCAGCGGCACAGTGTTGCTGAGCTGGGGCATGTGGAAGCGTCGCTTCGGCGGTGACCCTGCCATCCTGAACCAGACGATCCATCTGGACGCCAAGCCGTACACCGTTATCGGCGTTATGCCCGCCTGGTTCGATTTTCCCGACCCGTCCACCCAGCTATGGACGCCGGTTTACCACGACAAGCCCGAAGACGAGATGACCTCATTCAGCAATCACATGTTTCGCGTTGTAGGGCGCCTGAAGCCGGGAGTCAGCGTGTCGCAAGGCGTGGCCGATCTGAGCGTCATTTCCCAGACCACCCACAATGCGCACCTCAACGACCCACTCATATTTCAAAGCGCCAGGAGCCGTCCGCTGCTGGAGCACATAGTCGGCGAAATCAAGAAGCCGCTCTATGTGCTGCTGGAAGCGACTTGCTGCCTGCTGCTAATCGCTTGCCTCAATGTGGCCAATCTGCTGGTGGCGCGCGCGGCGGCACGGCGCAAAGAGCTGGCTATCCGCACCGCACTGGGCGGGGGCTGGCTGCGCCTGATCGGCGAGCGGCTGATGGAGTGCCTGCTGCTTTCGGTCTCCGGCGGCGCGCTGGGACTTTTGCTCGCCTTCGCCGCTCTTCATTGGCTGATGCAAACTCACCACGACATGAGCCGCGTCGAATCTGTCCACTTCGACGGTGTGGTGGCGGCGTTTACGGTCGGCGTTATTGTGCTGTGCGCGCTGTTTTCCGGACTCATCGCCGCATTCAGCACCAGCGACAAGCGCATTCTCGGCGCCCTGCATGAAGCATCGCGTTCGGTGAGCGGGGGCAACGCGAGGCCCACGCTGCGCAAGACGCTGCTTACGCTCGAAGTCGGACTGACTGTGATCTTGCTCATTGGCGCCGGACTGCTGCTCAAGAGCTATGAACGGCTGCGCTCTGCCGACATGGGTTGCCTCACAAAAGACGTGATCACCATGCACCTGGGCATTCCTGATGCCCGATATCCGACACCCGCTCAGCGAGCCAACTTCTACGACACGCTGCTCGAGCGTGTGCGCGCTCTGCCCGGAGTGGACGCGGCAGGCTTTGCCACGGTTGTCCCTGGGCAGGGCTATCAGATGGATTGGACCTTCAGCATCGTGGAGCACCCGCCCTTGCCGCAAGGGTTTGGTCAGTTTGCCTTAAGCCGCTGGGCAGATCCGAAGTACTTCCACGCGATGGGCATTCCGATTTTGCGCGGACGTACATTTGACGGCGGCAAACGTTTGGACTCTGCCAACGAAGTCGTTATCAGCCAATCCTTCGCCAGCCAATACTTTCCCGGCGAAGATCCGCTGGACAAGCACCTTCGCGTACGCGGGAAGGATACCGTAATTGTGGGGATTGTGGGCGATACCCGCTACGCAATCGGCGAAACCCCGAAGCCGGTGCAATATTACCCGCTGGGTGCCGGTGTGGAGACCGTCGGCACGCTTGTAATTCGTTCCAGCCGCGGCCTGGAGCAGTTCGCTCTTCCGGTACAGAGCATCGTCTCGGAGATGGACCCCGATCTGCCCGTCTCCGACGTGCTCACCATGAACCAGTTGCTCGGCCAATCGACCCTGGACCAGAGCTTCAACGCGGCGCTGCTCGCCGCTTTTGCCACGCTGTCGCTCGCTCTTGCCGCAGTGGGCCTGTTCGGCGTGATGTCGTACATCGCAGCGCAGCGGACGACCGAAATCGGCATCCGCGTCGCCCTGGGAGCCAAGCGCGAACAGGTCATGCGGAAGATGTTGCTGGATGGAATGCGGCCCGCCGCCATTGGTCTTGTCGTGGGACTCGCAGCAAGCCTGGAAGCTGGCGAGCTGATGCGCGACTTGCTCTTTGAGATCAAGCCGCTCGATCCGACGGTTTATGCCGCAGTTGCCGCAACGCTGCTCGCGGTGGCCGCGTTCGCATGTATCGTTCCCGCGTGGCGTGCCTCGCGCCTCGATCCGATGCAAGCACTGAGAGCCGAATAGGCCGATATTCCGGAAATCTCCCGGAGCACTCTCATCTGGCACAAAATCTCAGAATCACTCACCGAGAGATCCAACGGAGGATCGTTACGGATGACTCCTGGGCGAGTTACGAGCCGACGGAGTCATGTCCCAGGACGGACTCTCTCAGCGGCGCTGTCCATGCGTCCTTGGAGGAAATCGCCCATGATCTCCTCCAAGCCCGTTTGTGGACCGTGGCCTCCAGATTAACTTCCGTGAGCCGATGATTTCATCCGTGAAGCTCCGCGTCGCTTGTTCGCATACTCCTTCGGGGGTAGAGCATTCTTGTCGTTTTGTGGTACGATTCCGTTTGCGTGAGGGACGCATCCGGTCCGCGGAAAGGGTAGAAGCCCACCCGATTTACAGTCGATCTTAGCGAACCTTCTTTCAGCCCAATGTGCGGACAATGGGTGCTCAATGAAAGGAGGTCCTGGTGACCGATTCCACAGAAGCCCTCCGATCCCTTCCGGACCGATCCAACCTCCGACATCTAAAAGACCAAGCCAAGAACCTGCTGAAAGCGGGAGGCGCAGAATCGCTCACTGAGGCGCAGTTTCAGATCGCGCGTCTCTATGGGTTTGCAAGCTGGCCCAAACTCAAAGCTCACGTCGAATCGGCAGAGGAGATCGGGCAGCTCAAACAAGCCATTGACAGCAACGATCTTGGTCGAGTCAAAACTCTTATGACTCGCAATCCTGCGCTGCACCACGCTCCTCTCGGTTACGCGAAGAACGGGCCACTTACTTGGGTCGCGGAGTGCCGAGTGCCGTGGGAGTCACCCAGCCCGACCAGACTAGCAATGGCGGAGTGGATGATTGACCATGGGTCCGACGTGCATCAGGGCGGCGACGGACCGTTGATGCGTGCCACGCTGGGTGACCGCATCCCGATGATGGAGCTTCTTGTTTCTCGCGGTGCCGATGTGAACGCTCTTTGGGATGGGCATTACCCTATCTTGTTCGGCCCTTGCGAAGTCATTAACCCACCGTCTCTGAAGTGGCTTCTCGAACGCGGTGCAGACCCAAACTGCTCAAAACTTGCCAAACGGACCGCGCTTGACTATCTGATTGGTTCATACACGCGCTCGTCGGACCTCCCCGGCTGCGTCCAACTCCTGCTCGATGCGGGTGGCGTCACGAAGTACGATGTACCCTGCCTGCTTGATCTGCTGCGAGGCCGGATAGAACGGGTGGCTGAGCAGTTAGACGCGGTCCCCACTCTTGTGGATCGGCGATTCCCTGAGCTTGACTGCGGCGAGACAGCAGGTCGCCGCCTGCTGCTGCAAGGAGCAACGCTGCTGCACGTCGCTGCCGAATTCGGCGACGCGGAAGGAGCCATGCTCCTTCTTGATCGCGGAGCGGACGTAAATGCGCGTGCGACGGTTGATAGTGCCGGTGTGGGTGGGCAGACCCCCATTTTTCATGCCATGTCACAAATTGGGGATTGGGGTTTTAAAGTCGCACAATTGCTCCTTGAACGCGGCGCAGATCTTACGGTTCGCGTTAAACTTCCGGGCCATTACGAACGACTCGACGAGGTGGTGGAATGCACTCCGCTTGGGTATGCGCTACGGTTTCCTGGCTCTGACACCAAGACCGTTGCCCGGCTGCGTCAGCGAAATGCGGAGGAATAATTCTTTGTCCGCCGATTTTCCGCGAGTGACGGCCTATTTGGAAGCTGAGTTGTCCCGAAGTCAGCTTCGAGGAGATCGCGATTGATCTCCTCTAAGCCCGTTTCTGGGCCGTCCGTCGGCATCTGTCCGGGTCTCAAGGCCGACTCTGAGAGTCGCTCGCAGCCGTCTTGCCGTCACTCTGTAGTCGGCCCGCTATCCCTCCAACCGCGAGCTTGGAGGTAAGGAGTCTATCGGTTGCCATGTATCCAACCGTCATCGCGACGACAAGCAACGCCCCAAGAAGTTTGGGTGGGCTTGGTACCGGGACATCAAACCACCTGCACCCTACTCCAATCAACAGGCCTAAGAATATCCCCGCCACTGTCTTAGCCATCTTATGCTCCCTACGATTTCCGATTCACCGCAAATCTTCCAACCCACACCCGATGCCCAACCAAAGGCAAATCTAAGAAAAACTTTCGACAGAGCACAGTTCAGGCGTTACCACTCACCGGCTTGATGTTTGAATTCAGTCGGAAAAAATTTGTCGGGTCGTACTTCTTCTTCAACGCTGCCAATCGGTCATAGTTCGTTCCGTAAGCCTCGCGCACCCGGCGTTCACCTTCCTCCGCATCCTCGAGGGCGTTTACGTAAACTGCCCGCTCCGCGAAAGGGTGTAGCGCCTCCCAACATTGCTGCGCCCAGGTAATCATCTTCGGTGAATCGGCAGGATTGTCCGTCGCAGGATGAACCAGTAAGTCAAAATGATCGTAGCGATGCGGGAAAGCTGTTTCACTAGCTTTGACCCGGCTCGCAGCACCATGCAATTGTTGGAAAGCGATATTGGTGAGAGTGGTGGGAAGCACAGCGGAATATCGCAAAACAGTCTGGATCGCTCCGTCGCCGAGCCTGCGGATGTTATGCGCTTTGTTGTAGTAGTGTCGCCCCGGAGGCCACGCCTGATCGAAGATGGTCTGCATTTCCACGTACGGCCTCTGTGCAATGAAGTCGGCAAGCGGCGCAGCAAAACTTCGCAGTGGCCTTAGCGCTTTTTCTCCGTCATCGACCGATCCGCAGTAGCAAACGACTATCCCAAATGCAGGGCTTCCGTTTGGACCGGTCAATACCACGCCCACCGTCGTCAACTCGTCACACGCGTTATTTGAGAATTCATCGAAGAAACGCAGAATCTCCTCAGCCAGAGGGTACAGGATCATGCCGCCCAACACTTGGCTTACTGGATGCAAACGGTATTCAAGTTCCGTGACGATTCCGAAATTCGCTCCCGCACCCCGTAATCCCCAGAACAGATCTTCATGCTCCTCTTCATTGCAGCGAATCGTGTGCCCGTCGGCACTAATCACTTCAGCAGAGATAAGGTTGTCGCACGCCAAGCCGTACTTGCCTGCTAGCCACCCATAGCCTCCACCTAAGGTCAGTCCCGAAATTCCCGTATCGGTGTTCACTCCGAGGGTAGTTGCCAGCCCGAACTTCTGCGTCTCTCGGTCGAACTCGCCCAGTCTCAGCCCCGCTTGGGCCCGGACCGTGCTGCGCTCGGCGTCGACACGGATTCCTTTCATCGGCGATAGATCGACTACCAGTCCGGCGTCGCAGACCGCTTTTCCAGCATAGTTGTGGCCGCCACCTCGTACGGAAAGAAGCAACCGGTGTTCACGCGCGAAATGCACGCACGCGACCACATCCGTGGGGTCCGCACACTGCGCAATGAGAGCTGGCCGCTTATCGACCATGCCGTTCCACACACGTCTGGCGATGTCGTAGCCCGCATCGGCTGCACCTAGCAGTGTTCCATGCAACCGCTGTCTCAGACCCTCGACCGATTGGGCCGATAACACTCCCTCGTCACCCCCGATGCGAACAATTCGAAGGTCAGACATTGTTTTTGCCTTTGACTCCGTCGCCCACTCCTTTCGGTATGCTCCGCACATTGTTAGTGATGGACCCCCGGGGCTAGAATCCTGTCAACTTGGGACCCGCGACAGGACCCTTTGAATTGCGCCTATAGCGTAGTGGAAGCCCGAACTGGAGTCTTTAGAGATTTCTGAAATATTTCTGTATTTTGGTCAGCGAATCATGAAGCGCCTGCAGACAGATTGTTTGCGTTTTGGGCCGTATCAAATAGATGCTGCCGAGCACTTACTACTGCGGCATGGCAAGCCGGTTCGCCTTACGCCGAAACTGTTTGAAACTCTCCTGGTTCTGGTCCGGAACGCAGGCCATCTCGTCGAGAGAGAAGTCTTAATGCGCAGTGTATGGAAAGACACGATTGTTGAGGACGGCAACCTTGCCCATAACATATCGGTCCTTAGAAAGCTACTCGGAGAGGGCTCCAATGGACATAACTACATCGAGACTGCTCCTCGTCACGGCTACCGCTTCATAGCCGTCGTCGAACCGGTCGGGAAGGCTCCGGGACGGTCGATGTCCAAGCTCGGAAGGGCCAGCCGGTCTGCAGTTCATTCTGTAGCCGTTCTGCCGCTTGAGAATCTTTCCCGCGAGCCAGACCAGGAGTATTTCGCCGACGGAATGACCGAAGCACTGATTACGGAGCTGTCTCAGATTGTTCCATTACGCGTAATTTCGCGAACTTCGATCATGCGCTACAAGGGAGTCAAAAGGCCTCTGCCGCAGATTGGCGAGGAGCTCAATGTGGACGCGATAGTTGAAGGCACCATTTTCCGAGTCGGGAAACGTGTGCGCCTCACGGTGCAACTCCTGCACGCACCCAAAGACCGTCACCTCTGGGCCACCAGCTACGAACGTGATCTACGTGATGTTCTCGCATTGCAAAAAGACCTGGCTAAGGCAATTGCCCGCGAGATCAGCGTTAGGTTGACTTCTCGCTCCAAGAGCGCTGCGCGCCGCATTCGCGCCACTGCTTACGATGCATATTTGAAGGGCCGCTATTGCTGGAACTTAAGGACGGAAGAGGGACTGAAGAAGAGCATCGAACATTACTCGGAGGCGATAGCCAAGGATTCTCGATACGCTCTCGCGTACTCAGGACTGGCCGATTCATATGCATTGCTGGGAGTCAGACAGTTGGGTGGCATCAATCCCCGTGAAGCCATGCTGAAAGCAAAAGTAGCAGCAAAAAAGGCTGTCGACTTGGATGGAACCCTTGCTGAGGCGCACATGTCGTTGGCTTTTGTAAAGTTTCAATTCGACTGGGACTGGAAAGGAGCTGAGAAAGAATTTATGCGCGCCATTGCTCTGAATCCAAATTCAGCGACATCCCATTACCGCTATGCTTTGTATTTAGCAACGATGTCGCGAATGAGAGAAGCAATGTTTGAAATAAACCGGGCCTGCGATCTAGACCCTTTATCGCCTATTGTCGCGACCGCAAAAGGTCGGCTGCTCCACTTCCAGAGAAAGTACGATGAGGCCATCGAACATCACCGAAGGGCGCTGGCAATAGAACCCAATTTTGTCGAGGCGCATTTCAATCTCGGTCTGATCTACGAGCAGAAGTCGATGTTTGAAGAAGCCATCTCTGAGTTTCGCAAAGCTGTCCGCATCAGCGGCGGGGCATCCTTCTGGTCGGCCGCGCTAGGCCATGCTTACGCAATGGCGGGCAGGACGAAGCGGGCTCGCAAGATTCGGAGCCAATTACAGAAGCTAAGTTCGCGACCAAGCGGGGTTTCGCCATTTGACATGGCTTGGATGTATCTGGGCCTCGGAGAAACAGATGCAGCGTTCGAGTGGATGGAAAGGGCTTTTCAGGAGCGCTGTGGTCCTCTTGTGTACCAGAAAATTGAGCCCGCCTTAGACCTACTGCGTCCAGACCCGCGTTTTCAGGATCTTTTGCGTCGCATCGGATTGTCGCATTGAGTCTACGTCTGCGCATCTCGAAGGGGATGCAACTCCGTGATGGATCACGGATAACGGCTAAGCGGAGATTGTTCCGAGCCAGAAGTCAGCTTCGGGGAAGTTAGCTCGCGGTCACCCGAAATTCGAGACCTCGTTTTAGGAGTGCCGTTTTCATGCGGATTCGAGTCCTACCTGAGGAGCCATTCTTTTGTAGCCCACTGCAAACGTGTAACTTCCGTAATGCCACAAACTCCTTTAACGGAAGTTTGACGTGTCTTCCCACCTAAACTAAGGCAAGATTCCTCGGCTCAAGTGGTTCAGGGCCAAGGAGATCATTGCGATGGCGAACAGACGTGTGCGCGTGGTGCGCTCGTTAAAGATCGACGGGAAGGCTGTTTTCTGCGCTCCCGACACAACACCCAAGGGTGCGATTAGCAGCGAGTTGATCATATATAAGGGACGGAAGCTGAAGTTCCCACCTGATGCGGGCCGCTGGTACCTTCGTTGGGAAGAAGGCAAACCCAAATGGCAGCGGTGCGATTCCTTTTCTGACGCTCTTCATCAGCAAGTCCGTAAGCAGATCGAACTTCGCGCCGTCTCCGCTGGCATCGAGGTCAAGCCCGACGACCCATCCCGGCTCCGGCTGTAGGATGCGCTTCAACAATACGGCGACGACCAGAAGCTTCTGAAACGCAGCAAGAAAACTCTCGCAGCCCACCGCATCACGACCGACACCTTCCTGAAATCCTGCCACAAGACATTCCTCGACCAGGTGGATCGCCGAGACCTATTGAACTATGCAGAATCGCTTCGCAAGGATGGGCTTTCCGAGCGCACCGTGTTCACTCGTTGGACAGCCTTGATGTCGATCCTGAAATTCCACGGCATCCGAGGATTGGCGAAGCGGGGCGACACTCCGCGCTACGTGGAGAATGAACCGGAAGCCTACACACCCGAGGAACTGGACGCGCTCTTTGCGGCCTGCAAGCCTGAGTATCGCGTTCTGTTCACGTTCTACCTGCGTACTGGCTTCCGAATGCAGGAAGTAATGTACTTGGAGTACTACGATGTGGATTTCAAACACCGCACGGTGAGCGTGAGAGCGAAGGCGGAGTATGGCTTCAGGCCGAAGTCCTGGGAGGAAAGGACGATTCCTCTCGAAGAAGGACTCGCCTTAGCACTAGAGGCTCGTTGTAGCGCAGCCAAGCGCAAGGGGGCTTGTCTTCCCCACACGAAACGGCAAGCCAAATGGCAAACATCGACTGGCACTCACGCGAATCGCGAGACGGGCAGGACTGGACGACAGTAGGTTCTGGCTGCACAAGTTCCGAGCGACGGCAGCCACGAACGGGTTACGTGGTGGAATCGATATCAGACGGTGCAGTCGCTGCTGGGCCACAAAGATTTGGCGAGCACAATGGGCTATTTGAAACCGATGGCTGGCTCGGATCTCCACAAGAAGATGAACGGGCTGTATGCCGCAACGTCCGCAGGGGTGTGATTTTGACCCATGAGACCCGGAGGGGGATTTTGTTCCGTTAACCGGCCAATCGTTACTTCACCAAAAAGAGGAGCGAAGCGATTGAAAAGACAAGTCGATTGGCTGGTTAATGAGTGTAATCGCCTGATTTCAACAGTCATCTGTTCCGCTAGCACTGCCTCTTACACTCCCGCCTGAAGAGGATCAGTCACTTGCAAGTTGGACTCGCTGAGCTGAAGCGGGAGATATCAGGGCAGTGTCGCTGAAACCCGCTCTGCGGCGCGTGAGGGACGCACTGGTGGTTCGCGGACCCTTCACATTGAGCGCAGGACCCGTTTAGGGGTCCTGCGGGGATGAGGGGTCACACGCGACGCGAAGAGGCTTGCCCGAGGCTTGATCTCCACGGCCCGGTTGGTCTCTCTCTTATGGGGAAGAGAACTACCATGTCTTCCTTTATGAAGTGAGAGATTTCGTCGAAGCCCACAACAGAGTGGCCGATGTTAATTTTTACCTCAGCATCGTCGATTTCTGGATAGCCCCTATGCAGCTCATCGACCATGTGTCGCAGTTGTTTGAACTTCATTTTTCATTCCTCCCTCAACATCAACATACCTTCCGATTACGTTTGGTCTGCCGGGCGTGCCGGCGGGTTCGGGCTCGGCGACGATTGGCAGATTCGCCTCCGAGGCAGGATACGCGCTGGATTGTGCGGATGCAAGGAAGACACTGATTGTTGCAAAATCGCCATCTCATCATCGGTTAGCGAAGGGCACGGAGAGCGGTAGTGTGAATGAAAAAAAAGCAAGGCCGAAAGTCTTGGTTGGGATACTCCTGCTGATCCTGACTCCGGTATTTTTGTTCGTGAAACCGACGACCGGATGGGGCATTGTCCGCGATCTCATGCTTTTAATTTGGTGGGCCTTCATAGCTTGGCTTTTGGTTACTGGATTGAAAGAACCGAAACCGACAGATTCAAAGTAGCGCCCAACTGACTGTTGAAAAATCCCCATAACGCTCATCGAGGGTTTGTGAGCGAACGCTATCGGCTAATTGGGAAAATCATGTCTCGAAACCCTCTCGCTTTGATCGGCGTGCAAACAAATTCGACGGATCATGCATCCGGGAATCTTGCGATTTCGGGCGGCGGGCAAATTATATTGTGGGAAGTGACCGTCTCCGATGTACGCGAGCGTGCCGGGATCGATCAGGCTCCGCGATTACCTTCGACAGCCCACTGTGGTGCGTCCTTCCTTCTGAGCGGAGGACTACAATTAAAAGCGTGAATCACTACACCACCAATCGGATCAAAGGGGGAATACAGTTCAAGTGTATCCGCTGCGAATACAGTGTTAGTACGCTCGATTTCGACGATCGGGACGGCAACCTCCGCACCCAGGCCGCTACGGCTATCAATCGGCACGCTGCCGACGCACACCACCAGCCCACTATGTTTTCTTCCCTCGATGTTCAGCAGCGTATCTGGCGGGCGTGATTCGATGTTCTGTGAGTAACCTAGTAGCGGTGACCTAGGTACGTTGCGGCATACATCCGCTGAGTGTGATATTTCCGATCTAGTATGAGTCTGAAACCCTCGAAACGCCGCCCGGAATCCCATCACACGGGCCAAATGGCCAGTGCAAGCGATAATCGCAGTCAAACGGCAAGGCGTCGGACTAGTCGGATGGCACTCAAGGCTCCCATAGCGTTGTCGGGTGAGGATCGGCAAAAGTGTTCGTTCACCGTGCCCGCAAGCGCCACCAACCTGAATAGGCATGGAGCTGCCGTTCACTCAAATCGGGAGCTGCTGGCCGGGTCAGTTGTCCTCGTGCGAAATCAGCGTGGCACTCAGGTTTCGGCCCGTATCGTTGGACAGCTGCCCGCTTTTGGCGGACTTTCCACCTACGCAATTGAGTTTGTCGAGATGGACGATTAAGCGAGTAATTTCTGGGGAATCACCTTCCCGTCGAACGCCAACTAACTGAGCGTCATCGACGTTCCGCGCACTCAATGACCTGGGCTAGGAATCTTGAGTGCTTCGAATTGGCTCCGACGGCAGCTTTGGGTTCGGTCATGCGGCCCCCCTCTCCTCTCCTAATCCCTCTACGAACTCCTCCAGTCTCCCGGAAGAGAACGTACAAGAGTTAGTTCACCGTCAACGTACTCCCAACCTTCAACACTGGCGTATACCAGCCATACCGACCGCACACTTTGGTCTCGCCCCAGTTGCCCGAGAACGTTCCGGTGTGCCTTACGCCGTAACTGTCCGTGAACGACACGAGGAAGGTTACCGTACCATTCAGGGGCGACGTGGCACCACAATTCAGATAACCGCTAGGATTTGGAAGGCTGAACTGCGTAACTTGCTCAATCGCTCCTTGGTAGGGGCTGGAACTGAACGAGCTTCCGTTGAGCCACCATTCCTCGGGCAGGGCGGTATTGTTCAGCCAAAACATAGAATCAACTTTGACGCCGCCCTCGTAGAGCGGAACCCCGCGACACTCAAATTGACTGAAGGCTTGAATCGGTTGAGCCGAGGCACCGTCACAGCGAAAGTTGCTGCTTGCCGTCATTGTGGTTTGGGTGAAGGCGAACGACGCCGAGAACATCAGCAGGGACAGCAGTGGGGAGAGGGCTATTTTTCGCATCTCAATTCCTCGACAACGGATTTGACATCTACGTTCGGGCAATTGCGATTATGCGAAATGCTGAACGCGCCAGAGTTGGCTTGTGGAGAGTGACGAGGCTTTGGATTGGTTACGCGAGAACGTAAATTAAAGGCAACGGGCTCGCAATAGGGCAGAGGGGCTAAAACCTTTGTGTTCGAGAAGGCACCGACCCGTAGTTCGCCTTAGGGTTGGCCGTTTGCTGAGATGCACCGTGTACTCTAAAGCCCTTGTGCAGGCCCACCGATTAAGACACGATGGATTACCTCGGGCCGAAGCGTGGGACGGCGATGGGTGAACAGGGTACCTGTCGCCGTTTCCATTGAGAGCAACATGGTCCGTAAAGTGAAAATGTTGGCTACCCTACATACTTCTCCGTATTCCACCGGAAGGATTGTAGGAACATGCCGCACACCGTGGCCAGGTTCTCGCTGCTTGGAGTTCTGTTGGCTAACGACACACAAATCGGGGAGTTGTGCGCGCAGCTGTCCGTCTGTAAGGACGATGCTCAATGCGTGATCTTGGTTGAGCAGTTGAGAATCCTCATACACGAACACATGGAAGCCCTGCGCGGTAAACTTGTTGTGCATTCAGCAACCGTCTCCCAAATCGAGAAGGCCTCATGAGTCAAGGGCACGTTTGTGCCATGGTGCAGGACAAGCCGGTGAAGGCAAAATGCGTCCCACGCCATGGACTCGACAGGTGGACGGCGATGGTACAGGCTCGCCCCTTTCTGTCGTCGTTCATCCTGTTTGAGCACGTAACTGAACTTCGCCACTTCGTGACCGCTTGGGGAGCCTCGCATGTGGGAAGACAACCGTAATTTTTGGGTCGTTCTCTGCAAGTACAAGTGGTTTCACATTCGGGAGAGTCTGAGCCTATTCTTCCGCGACAAAATCGCACTTAGCGAGACAGACGCTGTCACTCCTTGCCCTGTTGTTAAAGGTTCCTTAATTGTCCGGTGCGATAAGTGTGGCAAAGAGGCCAGCTATAAAGCTTCAGAAGTGCTCAGGTTCGAACTAAACGACCTTCCAGAGTCATTCGGTCCGCATCCGCTATTTCGGGAGGGAGGCACCCAGCCAGTTGTCACGGAGCAGTCTCCCGCCAGGATCTCCGCTAGCAAACACAGACTCCCTCCGGTAAGACGATCCGCCTTAGAGCGCATTCAGTCCAGGGTTGTGCCATATCTTCGTGTCCGCCACAAAGAGAGTCCACCCCCACATTGGCGGAGACCTCCTCAAGGGAAGTGACCGCGACGGAGGCGGCAGGACAAAGTCGGGAGTCAATTCGCAGCCTGAGATTTCCAACGGAATGGACCCGTTGGCTTTTCTTATTCGCCACAGGTGTGGAGATTGGGGTGACTTGGACGAGCACGACCGTAACGAGAACGAACTGAGCCTCCAGCACGGCCTGTTGAGAAAAACCTTGAGTACTTTAGTGAGAAATTAACATCCACACATTTTTGACAAGGGCACCAGAACGCATAGTCTTGAGGAAATATAATATGGCCGCAGTGCTCACAAATCTGGCGTCCATTTTCTAGAACGCGCATCGTCCTGAATTGAGCCTCGAGGATGCAATAAGGACATCGCGGCTTTTTCTGGGTGGCCATCTTCGCCTCAGCCCTGTACGGGATGATGCATTGGCGTACTAGCGCAACCTTCGTTGTTTACCAACACTTCATCAGAGTGTTTCAGACGTCGAGTCCAATTTATTGACTCGATCAAATATTTAAGTGCTCTTGAGACGGGCATCCGATTTTCGTAGTCTTGCAGCACTACAGCCGGATATCTTTCCCCGAGCGATTCCATGGTTTGCACGAGGACAGTCCGAGTGAGCAGAATCTCCAGTCGATCCGCTCTCAGGGCGACACCAGCTTCACGCATTGCATCCATAATCTCCCCACCGAAACGCTCGCCGTTCGAATTTGCTCTAAGCCTTACAGTGTCGAGTGTTCTTTCAAGAATTTGCGGTTGTCGAACTTGGCACGATGTTGCCCATACTGCACCCTCCCCGAATCAAGTTCACTGATGTCCAGTTTAGGGGTGGTCAGCATGCTTCGTGATGGCCCGCTGGTGGGGGGCGACAATAAACTACGGTCACCTGACTGTCTGTTACTACTGTTATCCAATGCCAGCCCAGTACCAGGAGTAGCTTTCTCTTTAGCCGCGAACCATCCAGCGCAAACCCACACTTTGCTGTCGAATGGTCTCGCTATGAACCGAGTGGACGTCTTCCCGCATGTGCAAAAGTGCCAGGTTTTCGTGGGTGCTTGGTGGTAGATCACACGGTCAGCCTTGCGGAACTTCCATTCAGTCGGCTCGGCGTTTTTTGAACGACGGGGTTATGACAGTGTCAGTCCGCGCAAGGCTGAGCAGTACCAGTTGCCGTTGTACGCACGGAGCACAACACCTTCTCCGATGATCGAGCCTGCGAAATTTAGCTGCATGTACGTCGCGTCGAACGGCGTGACAGGTGGAGAGAACGTGTCCACGGTGACCGTGTGCGCGGCTGTGTGAGTCGAGATTATCTCGATTCGCTTGCCGTCATCGGTTCCAGCCACTGGAGCATTGATATGGTACGCGGCAGCCGAGGCATCGACCAGCATGGCCTGCTGAGTCGCGACTGGAATCTCGCTCGTCGGTGGGCTGGCGGTGGTGTCGTAGACGTTGACCACTTCGCGTGGGTCAGGGAACTCGGAAAAGTGAAGCTTGCCGTTGCTATCCAAGCCAGCGTAGCCGTTTGCCACGTCCTTGTTTGCCATCAGTTCCTGAATGGACTCAGCCGCAACGATGTCTGTGCCGTTGCAGTAGACCAGCCGGATGTCACCGGGATTCAACGTGACGCCAGTCTGGCCTGTGACCTTAACCGTGATCGTATGAGCCGTGCCAGCGTGATGCAGCCGGAAGAAGTGCTTGCCTGAAGGCACGATGAAGTTGACTGCGCTCGCCAGTGTGCCTGTGAACTTCAGGTTGAACGCCTTAGTCACATTCAGAGGGGTAGGCGTGATGGTGCCACCAGCCGACACGTCGGTCGAAAGCGTGTCTGTGCCTCAGCGATCAGGCAAAACCGGCCAATAGAGATCACCTCAAAACCGGCCAATGAGAGAGACCGGGACGTTGACAGCGACGAAAAGCTCTGTACCCTTCGTCGACATGAGCAACGCCTTGAGCGAAGAAAAAAGACAACAAGTAATCGCGTTGGGCCGATTGGGCTGGCCCTTGCGACGCATCGAACAAGAAACTGGTGTACGCCGGGAGACGGCCAGCGCCTACCTGAAGGCCGCCGGCATTGGCGTGCGACCGCCAAGAGCCTGGGGACGACGACCGCCGGCAAAACCGGCCAACGAGGTGATCACCGGTGCTGGCCGTCGTGCTTGTCGTGGTGCTGCGCGGCGAATTTAACTTTCGATACCCGAGGAAGTAAGGTTCACTTAAGGATATGGCGAAATCCGCGACTCCGAGAGATTACACATCGAAGCAGATGGGCGATGCCTGCGAAATGCTCGTGGCAGGCGACGTTACGCTTGCGGGAGTACCCGCTATCAAGATGCCCGACAACTGGCCGCATTACGACGTGATTGCCCAACCCAAAGGAGGCGGAGTTCCTCAGAGGCTCTCTGTGAAATCCAGAACCTTTAAGAAGGGATCGAACACATACGTCGTGTACGACTCTCGGGATCAGTTCGATTGGCTGGCGATTGTGCTTCTGCCGGGTGGCGGGCAAGTTACGCGCAGAATCTTTATCGTCCCACGCAAGCTTGCTGACGCGAAGGCCCGGCGAGACAGTCCGACTGCGGCCACGGCGCACGAACGCTACTTTCGGCAAGACGAAGTCGGCACGTTGTTCTCGAATTTCGAAGGCAACTTCTGTTTGTCGCCAACAGGCAAGCCAGCCGTTCCTACGCCGCAGAGTTGCCCTAAAATTCCTGCCAAAACCAGCCCGTCGTCCTAGCCCGTTATCCCTTATCCTTGCGCGTGCTTACAGGGGTTTCGCAGCCCTCCACGTCCTTGTAAGTTACTGCAAGTACTGTTTCTGTCGCCCCTGAAAAGGCTGGCATCGGCGGTTCAACTCCGTCCCTGGATCATCGCCGATTCTTTAACGGATTTGACGGATTCCCAAGTTCAAACCCCCCAGGCAGGGCAAACATTCGTCGCGAAGGCCGCTGTTGTGGAACACATTTTCAGGCTGTAGATTTCAGGCAGGACTGTCGGCTTGACACTTCACTGGCTTACTTTCCTACCTGAGGAGCCATTCTTTCAGCAGGTTACGAATCTTCCGTGCTGTTTTCCGTGCCGTTCACTCTATTCGCAAAGCCATTTCCACAATCTTGCGTGTGCTTCACGCATATCGACGGCATTTAAGAGAGTGCCCACCAGTGCCCACAGTGCCCACCTGCGCCTTGACATGGGCCGCCACCGGCGGGATAATTCCAGCCCAGAATTGCGCCTAATGGGATCTTGGGGCGCCCGCCCCGCACACTCCCGTTCGAAAATCTCCCGCTTGAGGTACTTCACATGAAAAGCAGATTGCATTTGGCCGTGCTCTTGATTGCATCCCTGTCGGTGACATGCTTCACCGCCGTTGCCCAGCAGAGCGCCACCGCGCCCGCCGCCATGGCCGCTTCCAACGTCGTACCCAGCTTGATCAACTACACCGGCGTTTTGAAAGACGCCAGCGGTCGGACGCTCACCAGCGTCACTGGCGTCACCTTCCTGCTTTACGGTGCCGAACAGGGCGGGGCTCCGGTCTGGCTCGAAACCCAGAACGTCACTCCCGACAAGTCCGGACACTACACGGTGCAACTGGGAATGACGAGCGCCAAAGGCCTTCCTTCCGATCTGTTCGTAAGCGGAGAAGCGCGCTGGCTGGCGGTCCAGATCGGCAACGAAGCCGAACAGCCGCGCGCTTTGCTGGTCGCTGTGCCCTATGCCATGAAGGCAGCGGACGCGCAGACCTTGGGAGGGTTGCCAGCGTCCGCCTTCGTGCTGGCGACGCCGCCCAGCAGCGGCGCAGCTCCTGCCGGAACCGGTTCGTCGGCGGCCAGCTCATCCTCGGCCCCCCGGTCTTCGGCTCCTCCGCCAGCCACTTCCAACGTGACCACCACCGGCGGTACGGCGAGCACGATCCCGATGTTCACTGCCGCGACCAATATTCAGAACTCGATTCTGACCCAAACCGGCACCACCGCGATCAATGTCGCCGGCAGGCTGAACCTGCCCGCTCTGGGCACGGCTACAGCTGCCGTGGGCTTCAATTCGCGGCCGCTGGATTTCGTGGCCTCGGTGTTCAACGGTACCACCAGCACGCCGGTGCCGCAGACGTTCCAATGGCAGGCTGAGCCTGCGAACAACGACAAATCCACGGCGACGGGAACACTAAACCTGCTCTATGCCACGGGCACCGCGGTTCCCGCTGAAACCGGACTGAAGATTAACAACAAAGGTCAGCTCACCTTCGCGGCCGGCCAGACCTTTCCCGGCACGGGGCCTGGCACCGTGAAGAGTGTGGGCTTGACGGCGCCCGCAACGGATTTCACTGTCAGCGGTTCGCCTGTCACCGGCACCGGCACTCTGAACTTCGCCTGGAAGGTTGTCCCCACCAGTTCGGATGTCGCCAACGCCATCGTCAAACGGGACGCTACCGGCAGCTTCAGCGCAGGCTCGGGTGGCTTTTTCGGCAATCTCGCCGCCGCAGGTGTAGTCTCCGGTGCCGCCGGCAGCTTCTCCGGCGGCTTGAGTGTCGGTGGTGGGGAAGCTGTCACTGGCAACCTGACGGTTGGCGGGACCCTATCAGGCAATGGCTCGGGGCTGACCAACGTCAACGCCAGCAACGTGGCCAGCGGCACAACCTTGCGTGGCAACTACGGCGTTGAAGTCAATGCCGCCGCAGCCGGCGCCCGGGGCGTCTCGACCTTCTCCTTCGGGTTCACGCTTGCCTCAGCTCCCAGTGTCAACTTCATCGCAGCCGGGGGTGCCTCAACGACGAATTGCCCAGGCAGCAGCAGCAACCCTCTGGCCCTTGCCGGTCAGTTGTGCGTGTACGAGTCTTTTAACAACGGCAACGTCGGTTTCAGTTGCATAGTGCGCACGGGGGCGAATTACTCATGTGGGGTGGCCGATCCATGGGGGGCGGGCTTGTTCCTCACCTCGACCGCCGCGGGACAGACGAGCAGCGTCGGTTCGTGGGCTGTGACGGCTCCGTAATCCCACCGAGACCGCGCGCTGTTCAAGGACTGGCCGCGCCCCAAAATCCGCCGGGGCTGCAAGAAGAAGCTCTTCGGTAGTTGCAGCGCTCCGGTGCTGCATTATTTGAGCTAACGGCTATCACGGGCTTTAACCGCAAGGAAACTCTGGGGCTGAAGCCCGCTTTTCAACTTCATCCACGCCGAGTCACCCGTTGAGCCAATCAAAGTCAGACCAGCGAAAGGCCAGACACTCGGAGATGCGAAGACCAAAGCAAATGCAGATTAGAACTATGGTCCCAAACGGCTCTCTCAGATGAGAGACCAGTGAACCGAACTGCTCAACGGTGAGACTCCGCGGCTGTTTGACACACTTGGACGCGCCTTCAGCGTCCCCAAGCCGATGGGGTTGACTTGCATCGGTTTGGCTTGCTTCCACATTGCGAAATTCCAGAGCGAGCTAAGAATCCCGCGAATGTGAGTGCGGCTTTTCGGCGAACCTTTCCAAATGCGTTCCCGTCGGCATTCAAGGAGCTCGGTCCCTCCCTCAGTTCAAGGCGACCGCCAAGCTCGGCGAGTTTCTGGAGGCCCGTTTCTCTCAGAGGTTCTAGCTTTGCGGGGCGGTCTCGGCTCCGACCGCTACTTCTTAACTAGCGAACGTTGCGCGACGATTCACGCCTTCCCGGACTGACTTCCCACAAGCCCGTTCTGGTAGTTCTGTATAGCCGACTAATCGACCAGAACCCCGAGCGTTCGTTATTGAAAGACTTTGGCACCACTCGATGCAAAGCTCCGATTTTTGCCTGGGACCGAATCCCAGCAATGCCAGCGTAGAATTCTCAATTCTCGGCCGAAGTGGGATCAATCATCAATCTGACCTCTGAAATCCTGTTTGCCGGGAATCCTCCCCTGCCTCGCATGTGCGCGGATCATTTCTTCATTCGGAGCGATATAGATGCAATAGATCGCATGCGGATACGGCGCAATTGCTGCATGGGCCCAGCGACAAGCAGTGGGCATAGCGATGGAGCTCGACGACAGCATCGGTGAGGCCTACGACACGCAGGGCACGCTGAGTTCGGATTTTGACTGGGATTGGGAGGCCGCCGATCGCGCCTTCAGCCATGCCATCGCGCTGGCGCCGAGCTACAGTTGCGCGCATGAAGATCGCGCTGTTTTCTCGCCTTTATGGGCCGAAGGGACGAAGCTCTCGCCGAGATCGCAAAGATCGACCAACTAGAATATGGTTTCAGTGCGTCGCATGCTGAATCATTCACCTATTATGAACTGCGGGATTACCAGGGCCTGATCGAATCAAGCAAGAGGGGGCTGCTTTTAGATCCCAAGGACTGGTCTCACCACTACAATCTCGGCGTCGGTTACGAAGAAACGGGGAAGCTTACGGAGGCGATCTCTGAGTACGAGAAACCCATTGAGGGGTCAAACGGTTCTCAGGAGCCCGTTGTGGCGCTGGCTCACGCCGACGCCGCCACAGGGGAGAAAGCTAAGGCGGAGAAGACTCTTGGCGATTTGAGGCGCAAATTAAAGCAGACCTCTGCTTCGCCATACACGATGGCCACGATCTATGCCGGCCTGGGCGAAAACGACAAAGCATTCGAGTTCCTGGAGAAGGCTTATTCGCAGAAGTCGTTCGACATTCTCTCCCTAAAATCTGACTTGCTGCTGGATAACCTGCGTCGTGATCCCCGTTTTCAGAACCTACTTCACCGCATCGGTCTGACGGGCTAGATTCCGCGCGATAACAAACTCACTTTCTGATTTCCGCCCACTTTGATGAGCTTGGATGCAACCGCCCGTGTACTCGAGGGTTCTTATCGCGGGGCAGCTTTTGCGGGAAAAGCCTGGCCTGCACCTGCTGGGCAATTTCGATTTCCTGAGAGACGCGGCGATCGGCTTCCGTTGCTCCGCCATTCTTTCTGCAAGGGCTATGTTCCCCAAAGCGATGCCGGCTTGGGCGGCCACGGAATCGAGCAGACGCTTGTCTTCGCCGGAATAAGGTTCCTCAGAAAGCCGCTGGCCAAAAACGAGCATGCCAATGAGATTGTTCTCACAGCTGAGGATCGGCACCAGGCATTCCGGCGCGAGGGGCGTCAGCGCGGTTAACTCTTCGGCACTGGCGGGATCGGATGTGACCTCCCACGTTTTCCGGCGGCGCGCGAGTTCGAGGAAAACCGGCGCGCTGGCCGAGAGCGTTTCGAGGGTTGGTTGCGGGAACGTTCCGGAGATTGCGACCAGCCGGCCGTTGCCTGACTCCAGGTAACACGCCAGGGTCTTCGGGTGCAGCGCTTCGCTCACGTGGCGTTCGATGAGCGTCGCCAGTTAGCGACGGTCGCTCACGAGGTGAGCCAAGCAGGTCAGGCGGTCTCGGCATGTTGCGTGCCGGTTCGATTTTCCCCTCGTCATGATTTTTTGGTGGTACGATACCGAAGCGCTCAAAGGGCGCCTGCGGGTTCGCGCGAAGGGCCAAGCCCACCGTCATAGCTGTTTAACCCAAACGGCACTACACCGCCGTGCTACCTGTCTGCGAGCCACAGGTTTCAGCATGGAGGATGTATGATGCCACGCGAATTACCCGCCCACCCGAATCTTGAGCAACTGAAGAAGCAAGCGAAGTCCCTCCTGCATGCGGCACAAGCCCATGATGGGGACGCGCTCGGTCGCTTTGCCGCATTGCCGGCGTTTTCCGGCAAATCCATTCATGAGATCGACGCAGCCGATTTGGCGCTTCACGATGCGCAGTCAGTGATCGCCCGTGAGTGCGGCTTCCCCTCTTGGCCAGCCTTGCGCGAAGAAGTGGAAGCACGGGCCCTGTCGTTTGGCGAAGCTGTCGACGAATTCCTCCGCTGCGCTACCGGTGGCGCGTCAGGCCGTGCTGAACGGCTACTCGCGCTCCATCCGAACATCGCTTCAGCAAACTTGTACACGGCGTTGGTCCTCGGTGATGCCGCCTCAGTTGACGCGCGGTTACGCGATCGTCCCGAGCTGGCAAAGTATTCCGGGGGACCACAGAAGTGGGAGCCTCTGCTTTACGTTTGCCACTCCTGTATGCACGTGACCGTGCCATCGTGCGTCGACGGCTTCGTCGTCATCGCGCAGCAACTCTGCGCGTTGGGGGCGAATCCCAATGCCGAGTATCACTGGAACTGGCACCCGGAGTTGCCCCGAACGGCATTGTGGGGCTCGATCTGTGCCGTAGGGCATCTGCCGCTCGCGGAAGTGCTGCTGAAAGCCGGAGCGAATCCAACCGATGGTGTCTCGATGCATATAGCTGGTGGCAGTGGCAATATCGAAGCACTCGACTTGTTGCAACGCTTCGCCGTCAACGTGAACGGGATTCCGGGCGGTGTGCCTCCGCTGGTCTACATGATGTTATGGGCCCACAACCCGGCCGGTCCCAATTGGTTGCTCGAACATGGTGCAGATGCCAACCTTGCTTGGGGCGAAGCCGGGGAAGCACCGCTGCATGTTGCTGCTAGACGTTGGGACCTACCCATGGTCAAACTTTTGGTGCGCCACGGCGCCGACGTGTTGCGCCACCGCGCTGATGGCGCCACGGCGCATACGTTGGCCGAACTCCATGGCAACACCGATATCGCCGCGTGGCTACTGGCGCATGGGGCGCATGACGAGCTGTCCGCGGTCGACCGTTTCGCAGCCACCTGTGCTCGCGCGGATCGCGTGGCTGCGGAAGCCTTGCTTGCAGCACAGCCCACCCTGCGACTGGAACTGCGGCCAGAGCACCACTTGATGCTTCATCGCGCGGCTGAAAGTGGCAACACAGCGGTGCTAGAAACAATGCTCGCATGCGGCTTCGATCCGATGGCTAAGGACAAAGATAATGTGACGCCACTGCACCGCGCGGCGATGGGTGGTCACCCCGCCGCAGTGCGGGTATTGCTGCAATACGACGCGAGCGTCGATGCGATGGACGGCATGTTCTCGGCGTCGCCGCTGGTTTGGGCGGTCGAGGGGCGCCATACCTCGAAGCATGCCGCAATAGACTATGTCGAAGTGGCGCGCTTGTTGATTGCCGCAGGCTCTCCCCTCGGATGGACGCCTCCAGAAGGCGCGCCGTCACCCGAAGGAACTTTGGAAGGGTTGGCGGAGCTACGGAGGGAGGCAGAACGTACTCCCGCCTGATCACCTCGAAAAGATGGCCCTGCAGTTTCGCGAGGTGCGGAGAACTGGATCCAGTCTTGCGGGGTAGTGAGCTATATCCGGAAAGCGATTCTGACCGATGACGGCTTTCTCGGAAAGTCAAGGCCCAGGACCGGCTCCGCCGACGCTCGCCCAACATCGGCTTCGTGGAGATAAAGAACCGAGGTGGGAATGAGGAAAGGCATCATGTACTCTCAACGCGATCGAGAAAGATCCGGGCTATCGGTTACCCTACGCAGGGCTCGCGGACTCCTCTAACATCCTCGGACATCGCAGAAATCTATTCAGGCTTGGGCCATGAAAATCGGGTCATTGAATGGCTGAGAAAGCTTACGAAGAGCGCGCACGATCGCTGGTCATGGTCAAAGTCGAACCAGAGGTCGAGTCCACGCGTCCGCCGCGGCAGGGGCTTCCTTCTGACTGCTTTTTCGAACGCGACGCCTCACACCTTCTTTCAGCCCAGAGCACTCATCCCGGCATCGCGTCCGAAAAAGCCCTTCTAGCGTGACTCGCGCTCAATTATCCAATCTGTCGAATCTTCCAAATCGCTTGGCAAGCCACGCCCTCCGCTCCAGCCCAGATCCGGCCTTGACCAGCCAACGTCGCAACGAACTCTCCGGAATCCTAACGTGCAGTTGTTACTTCCGACAATTGAGGTATTGACCCGAATGTTATATGGTGCGAGTTCGGGAGAGCCGTGCGTGGCCCATCATCGGGAAGCAGGTCGCCACATGGACGCCCAATCTGCCGGACACACCCATGTCCGAAGGGTGAGGCATTCACCTAGGGAGGCGTGGCGGTAATGGCTCCCATCCTTCTCTGGCTCATCCTGGTTCTTTGCCTGTTGATCTCGGCGGTCAAGTACCTGATGGGAATCATTCTGAAGTTCTCGTTCGCCAGCACAAAAGCCCAAAAGGATTACGGCTATCAACCCACCGTCAGCGTGCTGATGCCCTGCTACAACGAAGGCAAGACGGTCTACGAGACGATTGAGAGCATCAGCAAGAGCAACTATCCAAACGACAAGTTTGAGGTGATCGCGCAGGACGACTGTTCCGGCGACGACAGCTACCGCTGGATGCTCAAAGCCCAGCGCGATTTCACCAACATCCGCGTAAGGTTAGGGCGGAATGAAGTCAACAGCGGAAAGGCACGCTCCGTCTGCAATGCGCTGCAGCACTCAACGGCCGAGATCATCATCTCCATCGATTCTGATTGCGTCTTCCATCCGGACGCGATTCGGGAACTGACAGCATGCTTCGCCGAGCCAGGGATCGGGTCGGTGGGAGGCAGAGTGGGAGTAAGAAACCCGAACGACAGTGTGATCACCGCCATCCAGACGGTCATTTATTACTCTGCGTTCCAGCTTTATAAGATTCCAGAGAATTGGACCCGCAGCATCTGCTGCATCAGCGGATGCCTTTTCGCAATCCGGCGCCGGTTACTGCTGGAGATTGAGCCCGCGATCCGCTCCCGCAACTGGTTCGGCATTCCAGTGAACCAGGGCGAAGACAGGTTCCTGACTCACCAGACACTGCTGCGGGGTTACGGGACTTACATTAACAATGATGCGCTCTGCTGGACCACGGTGCCGAATACATTGCCGGTGCTGTTTAAACAACAACTCCGCTGGCGGCGCAGCATCGTGCGCGACTTTTTCTTCACCCTGAGAACCCTGCCGCAGCATGTCTGGAAACTGCACCCCAACACAGTGTTCACGCTCGTACTCACTCCGCTTGGAGCCGTAGTTGGGTTCTTGGTAGTTGTCACCATGCTCACTTCGGACCCTTTGGCCTGGGCGGGCCCGGTCCCGCTGATCACGGCTCTTGGGGTTGGAGCGGTTCTTACCTGGGTGATCAAGAAATATAGTGCGAAAGAGGCCGTCGCCCATCCTCTAGGCTTTGGCGCTTACATAGCCTGGTCGCTGGTCAGCAGTCTGTTCCTCACGCCCCTCGCCCTGTGCACGATGGATTCCGCAGACTGGGGCACGCGAGCCAAACCACAAGAGGTGCCCCTTGGCAACGCCAAGCGTTAACCCGCCGCTGTCCGAAACCAAAGGTGATTCGCTTCCACCAGAGCACCAAAGCGTTCCGGTCAGGCAATCGCTGCACTACAAGCTGGTAATTACCCTCTACCGGGTTTTTGCCATCACTGTGTTGTATCTGGTGCTAGCCGGAATTGTCGGCTACGCCTTCGTGATGGGATTCTATGCCGTGAACAGTTCGTGGGCTGCGCCGATCATTCTCTCTGCGGCAGACGAGAAAAGCCTGAACTTCAGGGAAAAGCTCGTAACCAGCCAGCAGACCATCGAAGACTTGAAGGTGGATACGAAGAAACTGGAAATCGGCCTGGCTGAAATGAAGAAACACCGGGCTTCACTTCTGGCGCTCGAACCCGAATTGCAGCAAGCTATCGTGCGCGAGCGAAGTCACAACCGCACCACCGGCCCGGAACTCGCAGAACTCGACCAGCAGAAACAAGCCGACAACCTGAAAACGCAAAAAGTGCTGGCGCAGCTAACCCAAGTGGAGTCCAACATCAACAAGGACCTGGCTTCCGGGTTGATCACGCAGGGCGACGCGGCCACACAACTGGCCGCGCTGAACCAAGCAAAGGGCACGTATACAGACAGCAAAATTGCTGAAGTTCTGCTGACCGACAACGTTCTGGACAAGACCACAACCGGTACCAACTCACTTGACGTACTCGTAAAGCAAGCTGAGTTGCGGTCTGAGGTTGCTCAGTTGGATGTCGCTATTAATGTTGCAGAAAAACAGCTTCAGGAAGAATCACGACAGGTCGACCGACTAAGACAAGCCATCCAAACGGCGAAACAGAGTCCGTATTACCTGAATGCGTCCGGGGAAAAGACGTTATACTTCGCCTTCGTTCCTTACGATAACCAGGCCAGCGCCGCAGCCGGCAGTTCCATCTACGACTGTTACCTGAACATGATTGCGTGCCGCAAAGTGGGCATGCTGAAGCAGACATTCGCGGGCGAAGAGACTGCTATCCATCCGATTTTCAAGACGCAGATTCGCGGCTTCCTTGTTCAGATGAATCTGGACCATGTGGAATCTGCGAAATCGAAGACGGTGTTTCTGGGCCGCAAGCCCATGTTGTTTTGAGGAGAGGGAAAATGTTCCTGAAGAACTGGAAGTTTGTAGTGGCCTCAGCGATGGTTTTTCCCTCGGTGCACGCCTTTGTGGCGCACCCTCGCGCACATGCCGGCGAATCAAAAGATCAGCAGGCCTACTGCACCTACATTGGGGAACAGGCGCAGGCGCAGCGAGACCTGCTGCGCACTCCCACCGCCTCGGCAGGCATGACTCAGCCCGAGACTGGCTTACCGTTGCAGGTGGTAGCGGGGGCCTCCGTTGGACTTTCGAGCATAAGAAAAGCCGGTTTAACGATGGACGCGGCCCGCACGGAGTGCGAGTTGTACAGGGCCACGACCGGAGCCCAGCAGAACATCCAATATGCGCTGTCCAGCCTGGAGAAAGAAGCTCTGCGCAACCGGCTCGCTCTGGTCGAACAGGCTTCTAAGTCGCTAGACACACTCATGGAAAAGACTTCAAAGATGGTGGAGGTGCAGAATGCGACCCGTCTTATGCTTTTTTCGCTGCAGACGACGAAGATCAAGCTCGACGCCGACCGGGCCGACACTCAGTTGAAGATCACCGCGCTCCCTACTCCACCGCTGAGTGACAAGCCATTGAAAGAGCTGGTCGCAGAAAAGCAGAATAGTGAAGGCAACGAACAAAGAGTACTGGACAACCTAAGTCGTCAGAACAATTGGGATGTGGCCCTCTCCGTTGGCGTCCATCAGCAGGTAAATCCGGTTGCCCAGGGGGCTCAGCCGTATGGCGCAGTCTCGGTCAACTACAATTTCGCCAGCCGAGCCATCGACAAGCATCTGGATCATGCCGTGGAAGCCCACGACGAATGGAAAAAAGTGCAGGAAGGCGATGTCGTGCGCAACATGGAAGTCCTTCGACAGCAGTTGGTGGAAAGCATTTCTGTACAAGAGGCGAGGCTCAAGTCTCTGGAGGAAGAAAGCGAACAGATCGACAAAAACCTTCAGCTTGTTGTCAGCCCGGACACTTCCGCAGCTTTTGACTTTCACAACCAGCTGACTGCGGCACAACTGCTCTTGGAAATCGAGACCGGCGATGCACGCTTCAGAATTGAGCGCCTGCGTGTATACCTCACAAAAAATTACTGATCGACTTGAGCCTGTGATCTTGCCAAACTCTAACGCACACGCTGCGCTGTCTTACGATCCAGCCAGACTTCCGGATCGCGCGCGGGAAAATCCGCGTGTGCTAGAAACCCTCAAATCAGCCGCGTGCCCTGGGAGTGAGTTTCCCGAAGGCACTCAATGTCGATTTCGGCAATGGCTTCGCTCAGTCACTTAGCTGCGCGAGGCTCGGTAGTCCGAAGGAAGATCTTCGTTGCCAAAGAGGCAGGGCGGACTATGCATGCCCTTCTTCGAAATGCTTTAGGGTCGGCAGGCGGCTGATGGATTTCCCAGCCTTTTTCTGCGCGACGCGCAGCTCGTACAGGCTTTGAAGGTTCAGCCAAAATTCAGCCGTCGTCCCCAAGAAATGCGCAAGTCGCAGAGCCGTATCACCAGTGATAGCACGTCTGCCATTCAGGATCTCGGGTGACACGATTCGTTCCTACATCGAGTTGGCGTGCAAGCGTAGCGGCGCTCATGCCAAGCTCTTTTAGTTCGTCGGCCAGATGTTCTCCAGGGTGAATTGCGGGAATTGCCACAACGTCTCTCCTAACTGTAGTCACCGATCTCGACATTTGATGGACCAAGTGACCCTCCTGGCCACTCAAAGCAGATCCGCCATTGGTCGTTGATACGAATGCTCTACTGCCCCTTTCGGTCGCCCTTCAGAGCTTCGAGTCGGTTACCAGGCAGGGCAGCACAATCGCATATGCTCACCACCAGTGATGGTCACGCGTATGTGGTCAAATTCGGAGACAAATCACAATCAGTCCGCGTGCTCGCCAATGAGTGGCTTGCCAGCTCGATTGGCCGCGCACTAGGACTAACCATTCCCGAGCCGGCGATTCTTTACGTGCTGGCCAGTCTCGTTGAAAGTTCGCCGTCACTGGTGATGCGGCAGTCCAGTTCAACCCTGAAGCGCTCTCACGGCCTGGCTTTTGGTTAGCGCATTGGCAGTCTTTCCCACCCTGTCCATTTCTGGACAGCCGATTCCGCAACTGAACAATCCTCAGTTCAAAACCATTTTCTGGTATAGAGTTTTCAATCACATAGGAATCTTCGTTGTGGCCCACTAGCTGCACCTTCTTGCTGTGTATGGATATTGCCCGGCCAGAGTTCAAGCAGCAAAAGCGCCGCCGCCAGATCATTTGGGGGATGGCTGGCTTGGTGTGCCTTGGCGGCGTGACGGTAGGCGTCTCCAGACTAAAGCCAGCTGCGCCCGAAGTCGAGCGCAGCACAGTCTGGACGGACACGGTCAAGCGCGGGCCCATGCTCCGGCAGGTCCGCGGCTTGGGGTCCTTGATTCCAAGCCAGGAGTTCACCCGTCAAATTCCTGCAGAGACGGAAGCGACGGTCGTACGAATTCTAAAGCTCCCAGGTTCGCAAGTGAAGGCAGACACCGTTCTGCTTGAAATGAGTAACTCGCAGGTGGAACAGGCAGCGGTAGACGCGAAGCTTCAGTTAAAGGCTGCCGAAGCCGAATATCAGAGTCTGCGTGTGACGCTCGAAAGCAATCTGATGAATCAGAAAGCAGGCGCTGCGACGGTAACTTCTGACTACACCCAAGCCAAGCTGCAGGCCGACACCGATAAAGCGCTTTATGACTTGGGTGTAATTTCCGGCATAGCTTACAAAAATTCGAAGAGCAAGGCCGACGAACTCACTACCCGCAACAACATAGAAGGGGAGCGGCTCGATATAAACCAGAAAGCCATCGAGTCGCAGCTTGCCCAGCAGCAGGCCAAGGTGGAGCAGATGCGTGTGTTGGCCGAACTCAAGCAGAAACAATTGGATGCGCTCAGGGTGAGGGCCGGAATCGAAGGCGTGCTGGTGGACCTGCCGCTGCAAGTTGGCCAGCACGTAACGCCCGGCACGATGCTGGCGAAAGTTGTCCAACCGGATCACCTGATGGCAGAGCTGAAGGTCGCCGAGACGCAGGCACGAGATGTCCAAATCGGCCAACCAGCGGTTGTGGACACGCACAACGGAACTGTTTCCGGAGTAGTCATGCGCGTTGACCCCGCCGTCCAGAACGGGACCGTTACAGTTGACGCAAAGCTTACGGGAGAACTTCCCAAAGGCGCACGTCCCGATTTGAGCGTGGACGGCACAATTGATCTTGAACGCCTCGACAATGTTCTCTACGTCGGACGGCCAGCATTTGGACAGGAAAACAGCACCATCAACTTATTCAAGCTCGATCCCGACGGAAAGGGCGGAGCGCGCGTTCCGGTGAAGGTCGGCCGCGCCTCCGTGAATTCAATTCAAGTGATCGAAGGCTTGCACGAAGGCGACACGGTGATCCTTTCGGATATGTCGCGCTACGACAACACTGATCGCATCCGGCTTAATTAATAGGGAGTGAAGAAGATTCATGACTGACGCAGGAACACCGCTAATCCAAATCGAAGAACTGACTAAAGTCTTCTATACCGACGAGATCGAAACTCATGCTCTTTCCGGGGTGCATCTGTCGATCCGTAAAGGCGAGTACATAGCCATCTCGGGACCATCGGGATGTGGCAAATCGACGCTGCTCTCGATCATCGGCCTGCTCGACACGCCGACAGGCGGCAAGTATCAGCTGAATAGCGAACCGGTCGACAGCTTGGACTTTGGCGCACGCTCGCGGATTCGTAATCGCGAAATCGGGTTCATCTTTCAAAGTTTCAATTTGATCGGTGATCTTACGGTTTACGAAAATGTTGAACTCCCGCTGACCTATCGCCAGAAGATGCCTTCGGCCGAACGCAAGAAGCGAGTGATGGAGTCACTGGAGCGCGTAGGCATGGCGCATCGAGTCCAGCATTATCCGTCGCAGCTTTCTGGAGGCCAGCAGCAACGCGTCGCCGTCGCACGAGCGCTGGCAGGACATCCGTCCATTCTTCTTGCGGACGAGCCCACTGGAAATCTCGATTCCCGCAACGGTGAGGCGGTGATGGAACTGCTGCAAGACTTACATCGCGAAGGCGCCACGATTTGTATGGTCACGCATGATCCGCGATTTGTGAAGCACGCCGAGCGGGAAATCCACTTGTTTGACGGAAAGGTTGTTGCCGAAGAAGAGCTGCACAGACTGATGCAGGGTGCGCAGGCATGAACGGGGTAATTCAAGACCTGCGATACGCACTGCGGCAATTGCACCGGAATCCTGGATTCACAGCAGTAGCGGTGTTGACGCTGGCGCTGGGCATTGGCGCGAATACGGCGATCTTCAGCGTGATCAACGCAGTCCTGCTAAGGCCGTTGCCCTACAAGGACGCGGACCGCCTGGTGATGATTTGGCAACAGAACCCGCATCGCGGCTGGTTCGAAAACAATGTCTCAGGAGCGAATTTCCTCGACTGGAAGAGGCAAAACCATGCCTTTACCGACATCGCCGCGTTCGAGTCCAGAACTTTCAATCTGAGTGGAGATTCGCAACCCGAAGAGGTCACGGGCCAAACAGTAACCACAAATCTTTTCTCCGTGCTCGAAATTAAACCTATTTGCGGACGTCTTTTTCTGCCGGAGGAAGAGCGTCGGGACAAGGCCGCAGTCATTCTAAGCTATGCTCTCTGGCAACAGCGCTTTGGCGGCGACCCGGCCCTGGTGGGCCAGAGCATTTCAATTGATGACCAGAGTTATTCGGTGATAGGCATCTTGCCGGCTAATTTTGATGACATCTATACGGTTCACTTCGCCAAGCACACGCAGTTCTGGATGTCGGGGATCGAGCCCTTTCCGCAGGGACGCGAGTTTCACGAGTACCGCGCGATCGCCCGACTAAGTCCCGGCGTGACTCGGGCCCAGGCGCAAGCGGAAATGAGCTCGATCGCCGCGCGAATTGAACAGCAGTATCCGGAATCAAAAGGCTGGGGTGTCGCCCTGGTCAACTTGCATGACCAAATTGTTGAGTATACGCGCCCGGCGCTCCTGGTTTTGCTTGGAGCGGTTGCACTGGTGCTTGTCATTGCCTGTGCAAACATCGCGAACCTTCTGCTGGTGCGGGCTACACGACGTGAAAGGGAAACGGCGATCCGCGCATCGCTCGGTGCTGGTCGCTCTCAGCTTGTTCGGCAATTCCTAGTCGAAAGCACTTTGCTGGCGATGATCGGGGCTGGTGCCGGTCTCGCGCTCGCGGCTTGGGGATCATGGGTTTTGGTTCGACTCTCACCTCCAGAGACTCCCCGCATTGAAGGCGCCGGGATCAGTGCACTGGTGCTTCTTTTCACTGTTTTTATTGCGCTGGGGACAGGAATCATCTTCGGCTTGGCCCCTGCGCTGGGCGCTTCAAGAGTCAACACGCACGAAACGCTCAAAGAAAATTGTCGGAGTACGACCAGCAGAAAAGCCCGGAAGTTACGCGACCTGCTTGTCATCGGTGAGCTTGGGCTGGCCTTGACGCTGTTAGCCGGGGCGGGGCTCATGATCAAGGCTCTCGCGCACCTCCACAGTGTGGACATCGGTTTCAAGCCCAACAATCTGCTTAGCATAAAAGTACCTTTGGAGGGCCCCCGCTACGAGGATGCTCAGCAGCAAGTCCGGTTTTTCGAGCAACTCTTAGCGCGCGTTGAAGCCATTCCCACTGTACGCGCCGCCACCGTTTCTCGTGGAGTGCCCACGGCTGGATGGGCGGGCTGGAATTTTGTAACTGCCGATAATCCCAATCCTCCCGCCGGCGACGTGCCGGATGCGAACTACGTCGTCATTAGCCCACATTATTTCGAGACCATGCAAATCCCTTTGCGTAAGGGACGGCGGTTCACAGATTTTGACACTCCTAGCTCACCGCCAGTTGCGGTCGTCAGCGAGTCACTCGCGCTGAAGTATTGGCACGAACAAGATCCGATTGGTAAGCGCCTCAAGGTAAGCGGAGACGCGAACGACAAGACTCAGCCCTGGCTGACAATTGTGGGTGTTGCCGGAAATGTTCGCACCGAAGGCCAATACGCCCCGTTGCTTCCTGAAATCTACGTCCCGTACACGCAATATCCATGGGTCCTCTGGCCACGGAACATTTTGGTCCGCACGGTTGGAAATCCTCTCGCGATCGTTCCTGACATTCGACGGGGAGTCGCCAGTCTCGACAAAGATATCCCGGTTTCTGAGATCACCACGATGAATGAGGTTGTTGCCGGACCCGTGCAGCAGGTAGAGACGATCGTGTGGCTGCTGGGCGGATTCGCAACCCTCGCGCTGGTCCTGGCCGGTGTAGGCATTTATAGCGTCATCTCTTATTCAGTATCGCAGAGGACTCACGAGATTGGCGTTCGCATGGCACTGGGAGCGACTCGGGGCGATGTTTCTGAGCTGGTAGTGAAACAGGGCTTACTTCTGACGCTAATCGGAGTTGCGGCAGGTCTTCTGGGGGCCATTGGAATAACCCGTGCGCTCGCAAGTCTGCCTTTTGAAATGCGGTGGCGGCTGCTGTTTGATGTGCAGCCTTCCGATCCGCTGATCTTGGGCGCGGTTTCGGCAATCCTCGCGATGGTCGCGTTGCTCGGCAGCCTCATCCCGGCGAACCGCGCGGCCAAAGTCGATCCCATGGTGGCGCTGAGGTACGAGTGACCAACAATGTGAAACAACCACGAACTTTGAGCTGAAGACAAAGTATGATCCCTTTACCTCAGGATCTCCGCTACGCTCTGCGGCAGTTGCGCAAGGCGCCCGGCTTCACCGCTGTCGCGGTGCTTTCTCTTGCGCTCGGAATTGGCGCGACGACGGCTATCTTCTCCGTCGTTTATAGCGTTTTGCTGAAACCTCTGCCATACGCCAATCCGAACCGCATTGTGGCCGTGTTCGAAATCCAGCCCAATGGCGGATGGAACCGGATCGCCGATCCGAACTTCGACGACTTTCGCAATCAAAGCCACGGCTTCGACGCGATCGCGAAGTATAGCGCCTACACGGCGGCGGTTTCCGGGGGTTCCCAGCCGACGCGCTCGATGGTGGCACATGTTTCGCCCCAGTTCCTCCGGGTTTTTCGCGTTCAGCCGATCATCGGTCGCGATCTGACCGTCGCCGACAATAATAAAGGTGCGGCTCCGGTTGCCCTCGTCAGCTACGGATATTGGAGGCAGTATCTCGGATCGTCGCTCGATCTTTCGCAGCTGCACCTGAAAATCGACAGCTCAATCTTCTCCGTTGTGGGCGTCCTCCCAGAGGCATTTCAGTTTCCTTCGGACGCCACGCTCTGGGTCCCGGCAGATCTCAAGGGCGAAAATCCCAGCAGAAGCTCGCACAATTACAACGCAGTGGCGCGCCTTCAGGCTGGCGTTGCAGTTGAGCAAGCGAATTCCGAAATCAGCGCCATGGCGCGGCGAATTCATGACTCGTCCAGCGAGCAAGGCGACTTCCTCCTGAAAGATGCGACCGTCGTCCCGCTGCAAGACTCCATCACGGGGCAGGCTCGCCCAGCGCTGCTTGTACTGCTCGGAGCTGCCGGATTTCTCCTTCTCATCGCGTGCGCAAACGTGGCCAACCTGGGCCTGGCCCAAGCCTCAACGCGAGAGCGAGAACTGGCGGTGCGCAGCGCGCTGGGAGCGCCGCGGTGGCGCCTGGTCCGGCAATTCGTGACTGAAGCCTTCGCGCTTTCGTTTTTCGGCGGTGGCCTCGGCATCTTCGGGGCTTATTTCGGCGTGGCCGGATTGCTTGCGTTCGCGCCGGGAAATCTGCCGCGCCTGAACGAAGTTAGCATCAACCCACCCGTCCTTGCATTCGGGTTGCTCCTTTCCTCGGGAGTCGCAATCGGAATCGGAGTGTTCACGGCGGTAAGAGCCACCCATGGCGACGTGCGCAGGGGATTAGCAGAAGGCGGTCGCGCGCAGGCGAGTTCTCATGCCAGCCCAAGACTAGGCAGGGGCATAGTCTCGGCGCAGATCGCCATCACGCTGGTTCTGGTGGTGGGCGCAGGACTGCTGGCTCGCAGCCTCAGGAAAGTGCTCGAGGTCAACCCAGGATTTCGTGTGGACAAGATTGTCACGATGGATGTTGCTCTCCCCTGGCCTGACTGGACCGATTGGAAGGCAAAAGCAGGTCAGGCGATCTTCTTTCGCAATCTGATTGAACGAGTAAGGCAGATCCCGGGCGTGCGCCAAGTGGGCGCCACAAGCGGCCTTCCCATGACCGGGGGCGTTCCCAATGGCGAGTTTCTGCCGATGACGCAGACGGAGGTCCCCAAGAATCCCACGAGTCTGCAAGAGCTGTCTCGCGATTTCGACATTCTATTTCGCCAGAAGGAGCGACTCGGGACCGCTGATTTTTGCGTCGCGACGGACGGATATTTTCGGGCCCTCGCAATTCCTCTTCTTCGCGGGCGAATTTTTGACGAGCGCGACGGCCCCGATTCTCCTCATGTTGCAGTAATCAGTGCCTCCCTCGCGAGCGAGCGCTGGCCCGGCCAGGATCCCATTGGTCACACCATTGAGTTTGGGAACATGGATGGCGACATCCGCCTGCTGACGATTGTCGGCGTCGTGGGTGATGTTTATGAAAACGGTGTCGATACCCCGCCGAACCCGACCGTTTATGTGAACCTCTTTCAGCGCTCGCATCCGGCCATGACAATAACAATGCTGAGCGATGCGGACACGCAACAAGTTACATTAGCCTCGCGAGACATTCTGCACGAGCTCAACCCAGAGGTTCCGCCAAGGTTCCGGACGTTTCCACAGATCTATTCTGAGTCGCTTGGCTCGCGTCGCTTCAACCTCATCTTGATCGGTTTTTTTGCATCGATAGCACTGCTGCTCGCAACGGCAGGCGTATTTGGGGTGACGGCGTATTCCGTGAGCCGCCGCACCCGCGAGATCGGCGTGCGCGTAGCCCTGGGTGCTCGCTCGCGCGACGTTCTGGCAATGGTTGTGGGCCAGGGACTGCGCGCGGTCTTGATCGGCATCCTGGTTGGAGTTTTGGGATCACTGGCGCTCACCCGTTTTGTACAGTCGCTGCTCTTTGGTGTTTCAGCAACTGATCCGCTGACGCTTGGATCGATGATTTTGCTCCTGACTTCGGCAGCACTGTTCGCCTGCTACATTCCTGCCCGCCGCGCGACGAAGGTCGATCCCATGGTGGCTCTGCGCTACGAATGAAAATTCATGAATGGCTTACTCCAAGACCTGCGTTACGGGTTGCGCCAGTTGCGCAAGAACCCAGGATTCACCGCGGTCGCGGTGCTCACGCTGGCGCTCGGAATCGGCGCTAATACCGCAATTTTCAATCTTATTAACAGCATCATGCTCCGCACCCTGGCGGTGAAAGATCCCCAACGCTTGGTCTTGCTGCAGTGGAAAGCCAAAAGCGTTCCTCAAACGAAAAGCTCATCCAGCTACGACAATTGTCCGCTGGGCAGTGGCCCTTTGCTCGAGGGCCACGAAATCCTCTCCGACGTGCCACTCGAGTCCGAGGGGTGCTCATTTTCCTATCTGTTCTTCAAACAAGTCCAGGCCGAGCGGCGAGTATTTTCTGACGTAGGAGCTTTCTCTCCCGCGGAATTCAGTGTGAACTTTGGTGGACGGACTATTCGAGCACGAGCGCTACGCATTTCCGGCAGTTTCTTTTCCACACTTGGGGTGGGTGCGGGGATCGGTCGCCTTCTCGATGAGGGCGACGATGCCGAGGCGGCGACCCCCAGCGTTGTGGTCAGCGACCGTTTCTGGCGGAGGGAGTTCGCTGCAGACCCGTCGATTGTGGGCAAGCAGATACTAATTGGCAAGACCCTCTTCACTGTGGCCGGAGTGACAGGCCCAGAGTATCCAGAGCTTGATCCCGGTGTTCTCTGCGATGTCTGGGTGCCGTTTGCATTTATGAGCAGACTGCCCCCCTACCTGCCCAGTAATCTGAGCGCTAGCGGCATATGGATGGAGTTAATCGGCCGCCTCCACCCAGGCGTAAGTGTGCAACAAGCCAACTCGGCGTTGGGCGCGGCTTTTGTTGCGAGCACGACCCGTGGCCCGGAAGCGATTTTCAAGGCCGCTGATGCACCGCGTGTAGAACTTTCGCCAGCATCGCGTGGCCTCGCCACGTTGCGCCGGAATTTCTCTCGGCCGCTTTTCACCCTTCTGGCTGCGGTCGCCATCGTCCTTCTGATCTCGTGCGCCAATCTCGCCGGACTTATGCTCGCGCGTTCCATCAGCCGACGGCAAGAACTGGGAATGCGGATTGCGCTTGGCGCGACCCGGCAAAGGCTGATCCGGCACATGCTGACTGAAAGCCTGCTCCTATCGTTCGTTGGCGGCGCGATTGGGATTCTGATGGGATATGCAGGTGCCAGTTCTCTCGCGTCGTTCTTGTCGAATAACTTTTCCGTGCCACTTAAGCTCCATGTCCAGGCCGATCCACGCGTACTCGCCTTCGCTGTCTCGGTTTCAGTGCTGGTAGGAGTTGGCGTCGGCTTGGTTCCAGCGCTAACTGGAGGGTGCAAAGATGCGCTCTCAGCGCTAAAGCAGTCTGCCGGCAGCTCATCAGCTGGCCTAAAGCATCGCCGCGCGGCTCTGAGCACGTCGCTCGTTGCTATTCAAGTTGCACTGGCGATGCTCGTGCTCACGGCCACGGGGCTGGTGGTCCGCACGTGGGCAAATCTGACAAAAGAAGATGTGGGCTTCGATCCGCAGAATCTACTGGTGTTTAGCCTCGACTCCAGTTACAGCGACAAAGACCCAGAGACTCTCTACCACGATCTCCAGGGAAAGCTTTCGCTGTTACCTGGCGTAGCCTCCGTGAGTCGCTCCGGCATATCGCTCCTCAGTAATGTAGGCGTCGCCGGGCCGATCTTTTCAGAGGATCGGCTGCAGAAACGCGCGCAGGCTCATCTTGTGCCAATGTCGGCTGACTTCCTGAGCACGATGCGCATTCCACTGCGCCTTGGGCGGGCACTGAATGAACAGGAGGCCGAAGAAGCTCACCCGAGCAATGTTCCGATCCCGGCAGTCGTTAACAAAATGCTGGCGCAGCGCTTCTTTGGTAACGAGAATCCCCTAGGAGGACGATTTCGAGCCCTCAACGCGACTGGGCCGGAATACCAAGTCGTTGGCGTGATACCTGATGTCAGGTACGGTAATTTACGCGATCCCATATGGCCCACCGTCTACGCGCCTGTCGCTGATTGGAACGGAGAAGTGTATTTCGAGGTACGCACGACCGTCGTCCCGGAGGCGATTATTCCCGAGGTGCGGCAGGCCGTCAGAAAGTCTGACCCCACTCTCCTGATCACCGGCCTGAAGACGGAGATGCAACAGATAAATGAGGACATTTATCAGGAGCGGCTCATTAGTTATCTGTCGACCTGTTTTGCCGGGTTGGCGTTGGCGGTCGCGTGCATTGGAATTTTCGGATTGCTGTCGTTTCAGGTCGAGCGGCAAACCCACGAAATTGGAATTCGCCTAGCGCTGGGCGCTTCGCCACGAAATGTTTTGCGAGCAGTCCTAAGGCAAGCGACGACGCTCGCAGTTGTAGGTGCGTTAGCCGGATCGGCAGCAGCACTGGTTGTAACTCGCTACTTACGCAGCTTGCTCTTTGGAGTTGACCCTACTGATCCTCTCACACTTATAGTTGTGGGATTGTTATTAGTCGCGACAGCGATGGCTGCAAGCTTCATTCCTGCCCGCCGCGCCGCAACCGTCGATCCCATGGTGGCGCTGCGATACGAGTGAGGAACACCAATGACCGGACTACTTCAAGACCTTCGTTACGCGCTGCGGCAGTTGCGCAAAAATCCGGGATTCACCACCGTTGCTGTGCTCACTCTGGCACTCGCTATCGGCGCCGGCGCTTCAGTTTTCAGCGTCTTTGACGCAGTTCTACTCCGGCCCTTGCCCTATCGGGACGCAGGCCGGCTGGTGGCCGTATGGAGTTCCGAAGTCCATCAACCCGGAACCAAAGTCTTCGGGTCCTTTCGAGATTTTGAGGAATTCAAATCGCAGAGCCGCAGCTTTGAGGGATTAGCGGCGCTGACATGGGCCCGTGCGGGCGAGATTCTCTCCTGGCACGGCTCGTCCCACCAGGTTCTCGCGATTCCCGCAAGCGCTGAATTCTTTTCCCTGCTGGGCAGTCCTGCCGAAGTCGGGCGTACGTTCGGGCCACAAGATCTTCAGCACGGATGCTCGGTCGTCCTGGCCCATTCCTTTTGGCAGACGGATCTGAGTGCCCCGACAAACATCGTTGGCAGCGCGTTGGTCTTGAATGATAAATCGTGCACAGTAGTTGGCATAATGCCTCGGGAGTTCGAGTTTTATCCCAAGGAAACAGCGCTATGGACGCTAATCACGCCTGACAGCAAGTACGCCCAAAGGCCGTTCGATTCCGCGGTCGGCATCTTTGGGCGGCTGCTCCCAGGAGTGGCGATTGCATCTGCGGAACGAGAGTTGGTTGGGCTGCATCAACGCGTAGTTCAGGAATCGCCCGCCGGGAATTGGGTGGCGCAGATTACCCCGATCATTCGCGACCTGCGCGCGGAGTTCACCTGGATGGCCGGCCGCAACTTACGCGTGTCGATCCTTATCCTTTGCGGAGCCCTTGCGCTCCTGCTGCTGGTTGCTTGCCTGAATGTCGCCAATCTTCTGCTGGTGCGATGCGACCATCGACAGCGGGAGCTAGCGGTGCGCAGCGCTCTTGGCTCAGGCCGGTCGCGGCTAGTCCGTTCCCTCCTCACCGAGAGCCTCCTGATTTCGGCCACCGGAGCCGTCTCAGGAGTTTTATTGGCACTGATCGCTGTGCGGTATTTCAACTCCGCCAACCCCGTTGAGCTGCCTCCTGGCAATCCGGTCGCAGTGAATTCGCGCGTATTGGGCTTCTGTGTGCTTACCACCATGCTCACCGGCTTGCTGTGCGGGTGGATCCCAGCCTGGCGAGCGCAGCGCGTTGACGTCAATGAAATGTTGAAACAGTCGGCTCGAACCAATATGGGCGGAACACACCGCACCAGCCACGGACTTGTGATCGCGCAGGCAGCGCTGTCGATGATCATGCTGGCTGCCGCCGGCCTGACCGTTCAGAGTATGGTCAAGCTGAGCGCGGTCCCGCTTGGCCTCCAGCCGCAGCGAATCCTGGCAGCACAGATTTCACTGCCCAACTCCTCCTACTCAAAATCGGTCGAACGAACCGTTTTCTACTCTAAGGTTCTGACCAGTCTTGGTGCGCTACCCGGCGTCGAGCAAGTAGGTTTGTGTTCTGCTCTCGGCCCTTACAACGGCGGCCCATCCAGTGAATTGACGATGAAGGGGCACCCTCCGCTTGAGAATCTGGAAGCCGTCAACCGGCTCGAAATCAGCGACGACTATTTTCGTGCTTTGGGCATCCCCAGGCTGCGCGGCCGGGAGTTCGACAAGCGCGACCGTGCCGGATCACAGCCCGTCGCGATTGTTAATGAACAATTCGTGCGCGCGTACTTGCCGCGACAAGATCCGCTGGGCAGCCAGATCAAGCTAGGCAAGCCGGGCGATGAATCGCCGTGGCTAACGATCGTGGGTGTGGTTGAGACCGAAAAACGCATGATTGTCTATCAAGAGATGGGCTATGTTGAGCCCGCCTTCGTGTATGCGCCTGTCGATCAAAGTTCCGGCACATCGATGGGCTTGGTGCTGAAGATCGCCGGCAACCCTGACGCGTTGAGCCCCCTACTGCAGCGCGAAATTTCCGCCCTGGACCCAAGTGTTCCGGTTTACGACATCAAAACCTTGAGCCAGCGCTATTCCGAATTTCTTGCGTACCCGAGATTCCGTGCCGCGCTTATGGGAATTCTGGCGGTACTGACCTTGCTGCTGGGCGCGATCGGTTTTTACGGCGTTCTCGCCCATATGGTCGCACAGCGTACCCAGGAAATTGGCATCCGCATGGCGCTGGGCGCGCGAAAGGAAGCGGTTCTGGGCATGGTGGTTGTGCGAGGCGCAAAGCTCGCGGTTACGGGAGTGTGCGCGGGCACAATTGCGGGGCTGCTATTGACCCGCGCCATGAGCGCCCTGCTGTACGGTGTCCGAGCTAACGATCCCGCAACTTTCGTTTCCGCAGCCATTTTGCTCATTTTAGTCACCGTGGTCGCCTCCTACATCCCAGCCCGGCGCGCCGCCAAGGTCGATCCCATGGTGGCATTGAGAGACGAGTGAGGAAAAAGATGAACGCACTGATACGAGACCTGCGCTACGGCCTGCGGCAGTTGCGCGACAATCCAGGTTTTACAACGACTGTGGTTGTCACGCTTGCGCTTGCGATCGGAGCGAATACCGCGATCTTCTCTATCGTGAACGCGCTGATGCTGAAAAGTCTGCCGTACTCCAATCCCGACCGGATGGGCACGATTTTTACGCGAATCAGGGGACCAGTGGTTTCCGATGAACGCCACCACATCAGTGGCGAACAATGGGAGTTGCTGCGCGACAGTGTGCCGGCATTGATCTCGGCTGTGTCAGGCATCAGGCCATCGGGCGTAAACCTCGAAGCAGGGTCGCACGTGCAATACATTCGCGCGGCGCGTATTTCCGCCCATTATCTTGATGTCTTGGCAATTCATCCCATCGCTGGCAGGAACTTCACAGAAGCGGAGGACATTCCCAACGGCCCAAAAGTCGCGATTCTAAGCTACGACGTGTGGCGTAACACGTTCGCGTCCAAGCCGCACATTGTCGGCCAATCCATGCTGCTAAAAGGCGAGCCCTACACGGTTGTCGGCGTGCTGCCCGCGAACGCGACCACGCCCGTGAACGCAGACGTTTTCACCGCGATTCAGGCCAGCCGCCAAGGTGAAGGATCAGGGACGAATTTCGATTGCATTACCAGGCTCCGAGACAGCGCCACCTGGCAGGAAGCCGACGCCGAAATCAATCGCGTCTGGTCCACGCGCAGTGGGCGTTATGAATTGGCCGACAACCCCGGCGCGCAAGTCACGTACTATTCTGTTCCGCTCCAACGAGGGCAGAGTGCCGCGCTGCGACCGCAAGCCCTAACGCTGATGTTCGCGGCGGGCTTCATTTTGCTCATCGCCTGTGCCAATCTTGCGGGCTTAATGCTGGCTCGCATGTTGCGCCGGACGCCAGAGATTGCGACTCGGCTGGCGCTGGGTGCCTCCCGCTGGCAAATTCAAAGGCAATTCTGGGTGGAGACTCTCGTCCTGGCGGCAGCGGGGGGAATTTGCGGAGTCTGCGCGGGCTTTGCCGCTCTGCGTACTCTGCTGCAACTTCTTCCGGAACACTTTCTGCCGGTCGCGGACGTCGCACTTGACGGCCGTGTACTGGAATTCACCGCCGTCGCGTCCATCGCTACAAGCGTGCTTTTCGGCATGCTGCCTGCTTCTGCGGCACATCATTTCGATCTGCATTCAGTGATGTCATGGCGAAGCCGGACAGGTGGGGGGCCTGTACGTTGGCGCCAAGTACTGATCGCAGCTGAAGTCGCGCTCACGGTCGTGTTGTTAGCAGCTTCCGGTTTAGTGGTTCGCACGCTGATCCATCTTGAAACTCTCCCGCCCGGATTCAGCGGCGATGGCGTCCTGACCGCTCGCGCCTCGCTCGACAATGTGCGCTACCACGATGCTGCCGCTTTTCGAAAGCTGATGAGCGAGAGCACCGCGGCCATGCAGCAGATTCCAGGAGTCCAAACCGCCGCCGTTGGCCTGAGCCTGCCCTATGAGCGGGCGCTAAACGAAGGAGACCAAATCAGCGACAGCAAAGAAGCGGGGCAGTTGGCAATGGCTGGAATGGTCTATGTGACTCCTGATTACTTTGCCACGTTGCAGATTTCGGTCCTGGCCGGCCGCTCTTTCACCGATGCAGAAGGGCCCGATACGCAGCGCGCGGCCATTGTGAATCAGACGTTTGTGCGCAAGTTCTTCCATGGAGAAAATCCGCTTGGACGCCACCTCAATAGGGACAGAATTATTGTTGGTGTCGTCCAGGACGTTGCCATGGCGCCGGGAATCGATCCGGTTGCGCCCCTTGCTGATGAACAAATGATTTACTTACCTGCGGCCCAAATGGAATCGCGACAGCTTTCGCTGATTCACATCTGGTTTCAGCCGAGCTGGATTGTTCGCACCTCTGGCCCGATGGAAGGCCTAACCGCGCAGATGCAACGCGCGCTGGCGAGCGTCGATCCCGATCTGCCGTTCTCCGGTTTCTACCGGATGAACGACTTGCTGGCAAAGACGCTCGCCACCCAGCGGGTGGAAGTCGCACTTCTTACCACAATGGCGGTTCTAGCTCTCATCCTGAGCGCGGTCGGAATTTTTGCGCTCGTGGCCAACATCGTTACGCAGAAAACGCGAGAAATCGGCATCCGCATCGCTCTTGGTTCGACAATCCGCGAAGCCATGGTCCACATCGGAGTTCCAGGATTACGAGCGTCTGCCCTGGGGTTGATCATTGGCTTGATCTTGTGCGCCGGAGTGTTGCGGGTGATGCGCACTGTTCTCTACGGAATCAGTGTCTATGACATTCCCACGATAGTTTCAGTGGTGGTTGCGCTGGCATCAGTAACTCTCATTGCCGCCGCCATGCCAACGCTGCGGATCGCCCGCATTGATCCCGCCGAAACATTACGAGAGGAATAGGCGAAATATATGATCCAACTCAAGAACCTCGAGCGCCGTTACAAAACACCGGCCGGGCAATTCTTTGTGCTCCGGCGTGTCAATCTAGAAATTCGCGAAGGCGAGTTCATCACCATCATGGGGCCCTCGGGCGCGGGCAAATCCTCGGTCTTAAATGTCCTCGCGCTGCTCGATGACGGCTGGGAGGGCGAATACTGGTTTCGCGACCAGGCGGTTCACACCATGAAGCGCAAGCAACGCGCCGATCTTGCCAAGCGCAACGTCGGCATGGTGTTTCAGAGCTATCACCTGCTCGACGATCTCACCGTGAGCGAGAACATCGATCTGCCGCTTTCTTATAAAGACATCCCGCACAAGCAACGCCAGGGCATGGTCGCCGACACGCTCGACCGATTCCAGATCGTCGCTAAGAAAGACCTCTTCCCTAGCCAGCTCTCCGGCGGACAGCAGCAATTGGTGGGAGTCGCCCGGGCGGTGATCCACAAACCTGTGCTGCTGCTGGCGGACGAGCCCACTGGCAATCTCCATTCTTCGCAGGCCAAGGAAATCATGGAGCTCTTTCGGGTACTCAACCAGCAAGGCACAACGATCATTCAAGTTACACACTCGGAAGCCAATGCCGCCTATGGGTCGCGCACCATCCAGCTACGCGATGGTTGGGTTGTGAGCGACACCGCGAATCCTGAGCTTCAGCCGTATGAGGCGGTGAAGCAATGAGCCAGTGCCCCTGCAGCGCGTCTACCATTCGCCACATCGCGGCGGTCCTGTTTTTCGCTTCAGCCGCTCTGGCACAGCAAACCGGTGATCAGCCACAAGCGCCAGGCCATACGCCCAATGTTCCTGCCCAGGCGGACTATTCTGCCATTTTCAGCGTGCCGACCGCGCACAATCCGCTGAATGCCTATTCGCCCAGCACCGCTCCCGAGCTGCAACTGACGAATTCTCCGGACCTGAACCAGTTTATCCACGATGGAAAGCTCTATTTATCGCTAAAGGATGCCATTCGTCTGGCGCTCGAAAACAACCTCGACATCGCCATCGCGCGCTATAACCTGCCCATCGCAGACATGGACATCCTGCGCACGAAGGCGGGCGGCGTTTTCCGAGGCGTGAATGCAGGAGTTGTGCAAGGAACGCCGGGCGGCGGCGTGGGCGGCTTCGGCACCGGCGCTCCTGGCGCGGGTGCGGGAGGCACGACCGGGGGCGCCGGCGGCGCGGGCGCCGGCGCGTCGGGCCTCGTGCAGTCCACGTTGGGCATCGGTGCGGCCGTGCCTTCGTACGATCCGGCAATCATCGCCTCGGTAGGGGCAGAGCATCAGACGACCCCGCTTGCCAATCAGCGCATCTACGGAGTGCCGCTCCTGCAACTCAACACCGGCCAGGCCAATTTCGGCTTCACACAAGCCTTTGCGACGGGATCGAGCGTCTCTTTCGAATTCAACAACAACCGCCAGACCACGAATAGTCCGTTCTTCAACCTCTCCCCCGCTCTCGGCTCACTGTACCGGTTTTCGTTCCAACAGCAACTGCTCTCCGGCTTTGGTTTCGGCCCAAATCTTCGTTATCTGCGAATCGCAAAGAATAACCAGAAGATTTCTGATATCGCCTTTAAAGACCAGGTGATCGCGACGGTTACCCAGATTGAAAACATCTATTGGGACCTGGTGAGTGCCTACGAACAATCGCAGGTGAACGAGCAGTCGTTGACATTTGCGCAGCAATCGCTCGAGAGTGCCAGGAAGCAACTGCAGTTGGAGAGCGTTCCGGCCATGGATGTAATGAAAGCGGAAGCAGAGGTGTCGAAGCGTGATCAGGATCTGACGATGGCACGCACGAGCCTGCAATTGCAAGAGCTGCTGATGAAAAATGCGCTCACCAAGAGCTTGGATGACCCCCTGATCGAGTCAGTGAGCGTCGTCCCCACCGACACGCTTCAATCGGCGCAGATTGTTCCCTTGACTCAGCCAGTGCAGGACTTGATTCAGCAAGCCTTGCACGATCGGCCGGAACTGGCGGAGTCGGATATCGATCTCATCAACCGTCAAATCAGCCGGAAAGCCGCCCGCAACGCACTCCTGCCCTCGCTTTCTTTGTTGGGCTTCTACGGCAGCTCGGGATTGGCGGGACCACTGAATCCTGCTTATAACGTGCCAGGAGTGGCCAACTCTTCCAACGTTCCAACGGACTTCTCGGGAGCGTTAGCCAATGCGTTCAACAACACGGCCCCGGATTACTATGTCGGATTCAACCTGAATATTCCGATCCGAAACCGAGTCGCAAAAGCCGATCAATACCGCTCCGAACTTGAATACCGCCAAGCTGAGTTGCGGCGTGAAGAGCTGCGCAAGCAAATTAGAATCGAAGTTCGCAATGCCGAATATGCGCTCGAGCAAATCGCTGCCCGGGTCGAGGCCGCCCGCAAAGCCCGCGATCTCGCGCAGCGCACATTCGAGATCACCCAGAGGGAACAAACGCTCGGGGCCGGTTCCACGTATCAGACCATGACCGCGCAGCGCGACCTGGCTCTTGCCGAACTGGACCTGGTCACGGCCATGACGGTCTACGAGAAAGCCCAAGTTGAGGTGGATCGGGCGACCGGCTCGACTTTAGAACATAATGGAGTCCAAATGCAGGATGCGACAAACGGTACAATCACCTCGGAGAGTCGTTGAAGAAGACCGGGCGCCTCAAGCGAATGCTAGAGATTCGAGATGCCAACCTCGGCCAAGCCGCATGAACTAACCGTGCCCGCCGCCCTAGCAAGAACCGCGGCGGCACCACGAATCCTTGCGGCCGACGATCACGGCACATTCTGGAAGCCATCGAACGACTCCTGAAGCCGCAAGGATACAGGGTAGACGGGGTTCGTTCTCCTGAACTCGCCTGCGAGGCGTTGACCAGCGAACAATACGACGCCGTTCTCATCGGCCTTAATTACACGCGCGATACGACCTCGGGTCAGGAGGGCTTAGATCTTCTGTCAGAGACCTTTGCGCAGGAGAGCACGTTGCCTGTCATTGCCGTGACCGCATGGGGCAACGTCGAACTCGCCGTCGAAGCCATGTGGCGTGGGGCCCCGCGACTTCATCCAGAAGCGGTGGGAGGACGAGCACACTTGCCGTCGATTCCGCGTACGCAGATTGAACTGCATCGTGCCTTGCAGGAGGCCGAGAGGCTCTCCGCGGAAAATCGCCTGCTCAAGGCTCAGGGCAGACCGGAATCCGTCGCCACAGCATCCTCGATGACCCCGATCCTCGAAGCCCTGAACCCGCATTGCGCCTTCTGAAGCAAACGTGCTCCTTACAAGTGAACATGGGAGCGGGAAGGAAGTTGTGGCGCGTTCGATCCACGCACTTTCCCTCCGTAGCCGCCGGGCCTTTAGTTCTGGCAAATACTTGAGGACTCGCTGAACGAGGTTTTGAGAGCGAGTTATTCGGACCTGTAAAGGGCGCGCTTTCACGGATGCTCGGACGGATCGCATTGGACGCTTTGAGCTGGCGGACGGCGGGACAATTTTCCTGGACGAGATCGGCAATGTCGCTTTCCGCCAACAGGCAAAGCTCCTGCGCGTCATCGAATCGGGAGAAATGGAACGGGTAGATTGGTGGCGCAGCAAAAGATTGACGTCCGAGTAATCTCAGCGACGAACACCGATCTGAAGGCAGCATGTGACGAAGGACAGTTTCGCGAGGGGCTTTCGCTCTCCTCTTGACAATCAGTAGGAGAGGCGTATCATTCCTCTTGGACATCAAGAGGAGGAGCACAATCTGTGGCGGATAAACCGAGCGAGATCGTACAAGGCACCTTGGATATGCTCATCCTAAAGACACTGGCTCTAGAACCCATGCATGGATACGGAATCACCGAACGGCTCGAACAGATGAGCAAAGGAACTTTTCGTGTCAATGCAGGCTCGCTATTTGTTGCTCTGCAGCGACTGCAGCGCGGAGGGATGGTCAAAAGCGAGTGGAAAGCCACCGAGAATAGCAGGCGCGCAAAGTATTACATCCTTACGCAGCAGGGGCGAAGGATGCTCGACAGCGAAACACGAGAATGGGGAAGGCAGGTGGCGGCCATCGCCAGAATTCTGGAGGCGTAACAAGTATGGCCTTGCTGCGGAATTTAGTGGACGGGCTCCGGTCGTTGCTTCGGACGGAAAGGGTTTCGAAGGAACTGGACGAAGAACTAGACGGCTTCCTAGAGATGGCAGTCGAGGAAAAGATGAAGCAAGGGATAAGCCGCAGGGACGCACTTCGTGCCGTGCGCCTGGAGCGGGGGAGCCTCGAAGTTGCAAAGGAAGCCGTGTGGTCTGCCCGCTGGGAGTGTGTCGTCGACACGGTGTGGCAGGATTTTCGTTTCGCACTTCGTATGCTGCGCAAATCGCCCGGTTTTGCCGCGGCAGCGATTCTCACGCTCGCTCTAGGGATTGGCATCAACACGGCCATATTCAGCTTGTTGAATGCTCTGATCAAACCGCTTAACGTCCCCGAACCTGATCGACTCGTTCGAGTCTTTTCCGGGCGATTCGGAACCTCGTACGAAATGTCTTATCCAAACTATGTAGATCTGCGCGGGTCCGCGCAATCGTTCTCGGAATTGGCGGTCTATTCGTTCCCACAGCCAATGAGTCTCGGCGGGGTGACCCACAGCGGAGCGGCGACGAGCGAGCGGGTATGGGGAATTGTCGCCTCTGGTAATTACTTCGAAACGCTCGGTATCTCAGCCGTGCTTGGACGCACTTTTGCTCCCGACGAGGATCGGACCCCGGATTCGCGCCCACTGGTGGTGATAAGCCATCGCCTTTGGAGAGAAAGGTTCAACGAAGACCCGCATGTCATCGGTCTCACGGTCAAGCTCAACGGTTATCCATTTGAGGTGATAGGCGTCGCACCAGACCGTATGCTGCGGGGAGGTCTGCTGCTGTCGAACGATCTCTGGGTTCCGATGATGATGGAAGGCGAAGCTATGCCGGGACAAAGCTTCAAACTCACGAACCGGAACGAGACGTTCTTGAACGTGATTGGCCGAATGCGGCCAGGCGTTAGCCTGGCTCAAGTACGCGCCGAGGCGAAAACTCTGGCTGATCGTATGGAACGTGATCATCCTAAGGAGAACCATCAGTTCGGGCTTTCTGTACTGACGGAGCGCGAAGGGCGAACTCCCTTTCTTCCGGGTCTGGAGCAATTCGGATGGATACTTATGGCCATCGTCGCGCTGGTTTTGTTCATCGCTTGCGCCAATGTGGCTGGCCTGGTGCTGGTCCGTGCCTTGGGACGGCGCAGGGAGCTGGGCATTCGCATGTCCCTGGGCGCAGGCCGCTGGCGGCTGGTACGGCAACTCGTTACAGAAGGCATAATCTTGTCCACGTGCGGTGGGCTGCTCGGATTGGGTATTGCGGCCTTGGCCATCCGCACGATACTCAAGTTTGCGCCTCCCTTGCCACTCGAGATTTCACTCGATGCGAGCCTTGATCATCGCGTCCTCATGTTTACGCTCGGGGCGTCACTGGCGACGGGAATCCTGTTCAGCACGCTTCCCGCGTTCCGCTCGACCAAGCCGGACGTCACCCGAATGTTGAAGGCCGGGGATGCGGTCGTGGGCGAAAGTCGCACACGTATGATGGGGCGTGATGCGCTTGTAGTTGGGCAGATAGCGGTCTCTCTATTGTTGCTAATTGTGGGCGGTCTCTTCATACGGTCCCTGGGAAAAGCTCAACGGATCGATTTGGGTTTCGATCCCACAAATCGGCTGCTCGCGTCGGCAGACACCTTCCTTGCGCCTTATTCTGATGAGCAGAGTCGAACATTTGACGCGCGGCTGCTCGAAGAGGTCAGGTCCCTGCCAGGGGTAATCGATGTGAGTTCCACTGCGTTCGTGCCGCTGAGTGGAGGTTATTTAGGAGACGGTCAGGTATATATCGAAGGCGAATTTCCGGTTCCCGATTACGAGCGGCCCAAAGTTTTCTACGACAGGGTAGGCGCTAGTTTCTTTCGCACTATGGGAACTCCCCTTTTGGCGGGGCGCGATTTAACCGAGCGCGATGTGAATGGATCGGCGCAAGTTACGGTTGTAAATCAAACGTTCGCGGATACCTTCTGGCCGGCGCAAAATCCTGTTGGGAAACGTCTAAAGCTTAATTCCAGCGATAGCCCTTGGATCGAAGTCGTCGGGCTGGTTCCGACCGGCAAGTACCTAAGCTTGGGCGAGGCTCCGCAACGACACCTCTTTCTCGCTGGCCATTCTTCCGGCTTAGTCATTCACACTGCGGGCGATCCGCACCAGTACATGCAGGCCATCCGTGCGGCAGTGCAAAGATTGGACCCCAACCTCGCGGTTGCCTCCGTTGAGACAATGAATGAGCATCTTGGGTTTGCCTTCTATCCGCCTCGTATGAGTGCATTCCTTCTGGGTCTTTTCAGCGTGCTCGGTCTTTCGCTTGCGATGTTAGGACTCTATGGCCTACTGGCTTTTGTTGTCCGTCAGAGGACGCACGAAGTCGGGATACGCATAGCTCTGGGCGCGGGTAGTCACGACGTTTTGTCAGTCGTAATGCGACAAGGCGTTTTGCTTGTCGCCTTGGGCATGACATTGGGTCTGAGCGCAGCGTATGCTGCGTCGCAGGTAGTCGCTGGCTTCCTCTACGGCATAAGCGGACGTGACCTTCTTACCTTCGGTGAAGCCTGTCTTCTTCTGGCCTTTGTCGCGCTCCTCGCAATGTACATGCCAGCTCGTCGCGCAACCCAGATCGATCCCATGGTCGCTTTGCGGTACGAGTAAGAATCCATGTCAATGCTACGAGAGATTACGAGCGGACTTCGATCATTGTTGCGCAAGGAGGAAGTTCACCGCGAATTGGATGAAGAGCTGCGCACATACCTAGAAATGGCAATCGACGAAAAGATAAAGAAGGGTATGAGCCGCATCCAGGCAGTCCGAGCGGTCCGATTGGAACAGGGGAACATCGAAGTGACGAGGGAGATTGTCCACGCGGCAGCATGGGAATCTGTTCTGGAAACGTGGTGGCAGGACGTTCGCATTGGATTCCGCAGACTGTGCAAGTCGCCAGGCTTCATGGCGGTCGTCCTGCTTACGCTAGCGCTGGGCATAGGTGCAACCACAGCCATCTTCACGCTCATCAATGCAGTGATGCTGAAATCTTTGCC
>Ga0307474_10000055_pt1 | contig 83490 bp, 74 predicted proteins | sample atmos_gasesECM1C_2_FD_203312 | JGI IMG/M metagenome (GOLD analysis project Ga0307474, IMG submission 203312) | Hardwood forest soil microbial communities from Morgan-Monroe State Forest, Indiana, United States - atmos_gasesECM1C_05 | ecosystem: Environmental > Terrestrial > Soil > Temperate...
TAGGATATCTGGGGGCGAAGGTGCCGGAGAAATATGCGATGGTGTTCGGCGTGGTCCGCGAAGCGCGTGACACGGCTACGGAGTTGATTCGCAAAAATGTCGCGGCAGGAAAGCCGCTGCAAGGATGCCAGGTGGACAAAGCGGCGCGCCAGGTAATCGAAAAAGCTGGTTACGGGAAATATTTCTTTCACCGCACCGGGCACAGCATTGGAGAAAAAGTACACGGGAACGGCGCGAACATGGATGGGCTCGAAACACACGACGTGAGGCATTTGATCCCGCATACCTGCAACTCGGTTGAACCGGGAATTTACCTGCCGGAATTCGGAGTGCGCAGCGAGGTAAACGTGTATATCGGCGATGGCGAGGCGCGGGTAACCGGGGCAATTCAAAAAGAGATACTGGCTTTGCTGGCGTAAGGCGGGAATAGAAGGATATTGGATGGCAGACGAGACGACAGCAGCGGCGGTTCCGGGGCGGAATGCAAAACGCGAGACGATCGCATTCTTTATCGCCGTGGCGGGATGGCTCGTGCCCGGGCTGGGTCATGCGTTATTGAAAATGTGGGGCCGGGCGGTGATGAGTTTTCTGTCGGTAGGCCTGCTGGTGATTCTCGGGGCGGGGATGCGCGGCAACGTTTTCAGTTCGGGCGGGAACGATGCATTCGATGCGCTGGGATTTTTGGCGGATCTTGGCACGGGAACGTTTTATCTGGCGGCCACGAAGCTGGAAGCGAACGGAGCAGACGTCTCGCACGCCGGTGGGGACTACGGCACGCGTTTCCTGGCCACCGCGGGAGTGTTGAATCTTTTGACGGCTTTGCACGCCTATGAAGCAGCCCGAGGACGCAAGGCATGAACGCAGGAATGGGATTCAAGCTTAGTCATCTGCAATCCATGCTGCTGTTCGCGGCACTGATTTCCGTCGCCTTTGGTTTTTTGAGCAGGCGGCGGCCGATGGACCGCGTGAAGTACATCTTATGGTCGCTGTTTCTGTTTCTGCTGATCGGCGTGGGAATCGGATGGGCGATGTATCCGTTCTCGCACTGAAAGAAAGCTGTTTTCTCGCGCTTGTTCAACATCCGCATTAACGATCAATGGCGGATTTGCTTCGAGTGGGCCGACCGATCGCCGGGGCCATCAAACGTGGAGATTGTTGACTATCATTAGGAGCATCGCTATGGCATTGACCAGCTATCCATCCGCGTGAACACCTGGCTGAAGAACTGGAAGCACTCGATAAGGGTGCGGCTGAACTGGCGCGAAAGATCAACGTGCTGACCAATCGCATCACTCAAATCTTGAACGGAACACGCGCCATCACGGGCGACACCGCCCTGCGCCTCGCCCAGGAAAGGTAGGAAAATCCATCAAGACCCTTCCAAGGCTAAAACGGCGCGAGCTCGTCCACGCATGAAGGGTTAACGCGACGAATTCCGGGAACGACGAACCTCGGCCTGAAAACCGGCAAGCTCCTCGATCCCATTTCCCAATTAGCATCCAATGCTCTGCACTTGCGCCCCCTCGGCACCACTCGTCCAGTTTCTCCCGGTGCGGGTACACCGTGACGCCACGCGCATGCTGGTGACATGAGGATGGGCCTTCATTCCTCTCCCATCTCTGCCCACGCGAGCCCGAGCGACGGAGATAACAGGCGATCTCGTTTCAGCTATCCAGTCGTTCGCACACCTTGTCGGGTGCCTCTCCCGGCTGTCTCGTCCCACTGTCGATTGCATCCCAGCTTGCTGAATCTCCACGGCATTTCATTGCTCTTCCTTCTCGATCCGCTGCTTCTCCAGTAACAGCGAGTCGGCAAACGCTCCATCGTCGTTCGCATGGGAAAACACGAGCTCTTGAGCTTCCTCCGTCGTTCCGGTCAGCATCAGCGTATCATCCACCTTCACGCACGGAGTATCGACGCTTTTTTCGTCCATCTTCGCCTTCAGCCACCTTGCGCTCAAGAATGCCATCTGGATCGAGTCCTGACTGATCTCCACGCGCGCGATGGTATGCGCGCGCGTAAAATGCGCGCGGTAAAACTCGTTCCCCTCCTTGCTGCTCTGAGGATAAATGTCCATAAAATCAAAGGCGCCCAGCCGCACGACGCGGGCCTCGAATTCTCCCGACACTTCCTGCTCCCCGTCCTTTTCCTTCACCAGCAGCTTGTACTCCTTCTCTTTCCCCTCCTCCTTTCTTTCTTCGAATGAGAACGTCACGTCTCCTTCTTTGTCACTCCAAATTCCGTTCAATCTGGAATCGGCCTCCAAATCTAGCTGGGTGTAAAATGGCTGAAGCGACGTAATAAACGAACTCCCTTCGCTGTCGCACCCGGTCGCAACAATACTCCCGAAGGCCAGCGCTACTCCTAATGGCCAGCTCCACCGCCAGGAACCCTTGCCCGTTTGTTTAGCCATAGTCGCACTCCTTCGAGGGCCGCCCCGGCCGTCCGGCAATTCTGCCGGGGGCCTGTTGGCAATCACTTCCCCTCATTCAGGTATAGCGACAAAAAAAGGTGGGAATTGCAGTCCCAATGGAGCTTATTCGGTGCTTTCATTCGCCGCGCCGGGCCATCCGCGCCACGGCCATTTTGATGGCCGAATATCGCGTCGCACTCACCATCAGCAAGGAACCCAGAATCAGCAGCAGGATGGGCCAGCGCGACTTCTGCTTGAAGATGTCTTCTTGCAGCCGGACCAGCCCGATCCCAAGAAATATCATCCCGACGACGAAATAGTTCTTCATCTGCTTGCGGATGCTTCCGTACACAAATAGAAGCGCCGCTGCTGGCAGCAGCATTTCAAAAACACGCGCTTCCCTCTTCATCAAACGATCGTTCAGTTGACCTTCCCATCTCCCCGTTGCCTCCAGCCCTAAAAAAAACAATGAGGTCAGCACATGGCCAGGTATCACAAATCGGAACGCTTTACCTACGGCGCGCATTTGCGATAGGGAGAACCGCCCGCAAATCACCTCCAAGAGCAAATAAATCCCCGCATTGATAATGAAAAGATACTCGATCTCGCCGCGCGTCCAGGGCAATCGCGCTGCCAGCCATTCCTGATACGGCTTATGAGTGCTTGCCAGCCCGCTCAGCGCCGCAAATGTGAAAACCACTGCGATCGGGTAGAAGTATCGCGAGTCGTTCGGCAAATGGCGCCACTCCAGCGCCAGCGCCATGGCGAAAAACAGCAGGGCGGCGGGAATCAGCCGGAAATAGAGTTTTCCGGGGTCAGTGTCTAGCCACTCCAGCAGCCCCAATCGCATCAGCGTGACCACCCATAACCACGCCACCATGACCGCAAAAACGAGTGAGAACACCGACGATTTCGCAAACTGCCTCAGCCACACGTATACGGGCAGCGACAGAATGACCGCCCACCAGATCTGCGCGTTCGTTGTTTGCTTAAACGTCTTTGAGATGCGCCCAAGCAACTCCCAGTCCGGATTCGCTGCTGCCCTGGTAAACAAGTGATAGGCGCCGAACGCCACGAGCAACGCAATGGGAAGCAACAGGCAAAACGCCAGCAAGTAGGCAATCCCAATCCGCAACTGTCCCGATTTCCAGAGCCGCAGCCCGCGGTCCACCATCAACGCCGCGGTCCCCGCCACCACGATGACTCCCAGCGTCCCCGAAAGGTCCGCAAACTGGAACAGGAACAACAATGCCGCGCCCACCGTGAGTATCCAGGCGCCGAGATACAAGCTCACCTGCGGCAGCGACAGCCTTCGCGCGTTCAATATCCACGAGTCTTCTCTTTCTACCAGCCGGCCGTAGTCTTTGCGCAGTGCCTCATACTCGTGTTCCGAAACGATCTCTTCCTCCCGCCAGCCCTCTAGCTCGCGCAGGTACTGTTCGATCTTCCCGGACATCAGATTCGAATACGCAGTCGGCACCGCATGCACTTTTTCCCCCGCCAGGAATCGTTCCAGGTCATCCGCCATTTCTCGCGCAGACGCAAAGCGGTTCTCAGGTTTTTTTTCCAGCGCCTTCAGGCAGACGTCTTGCAAGTCCCTTGGTATTTCTGGATTTCGCCGCCTTGGCAGCGTCGGATCTTGTTCGCGAATCAGCCGCACCTGCTCGCCAAACGTTTCCCCGTGAAACGGTGGGCTTCCGGTCAGCAACTCGTACAGTATTGTGCCTAGCGAAAAAACATCGCTTCGCGGATCGAATCGTGACCCCGGCAGTGTGTGTTCCGGTGAAAAATAATCCGGTGTGCCCATGATCTCCCCGGGCCGCGTTACTCGGCTGATGTTGCTCTCCACATGCTGCGCCAGCCCGAAATCCAGGATTTTCGGATCCATGTCCGCGTTCACCAATATGTTCGTTGGCTTCAGGTCGCGATGCACGATCTTGTGCTCGTGCAGGAAATGCACCGCCAACGCCACTTTGCGCATCAGCTCCGCTTTTTGCGATAGCGTCAGCGCTCGCGCAGCTTCCACGAGCGATCTTCCCTCCACCAATTCCATCACGAAGTGAGGAAGCTCATCCGGCGGGCCCAGGCTGAAGATATGCACGATGTTCGGGTGGCTGATCTGCGCGAGTGCTCGCGCCTCTTGCATGAAGCGTGTCTTGACGGTCTCTTCCGCGCGGTAGCGCCGCCCGAGTATTTTGATCGCCACTTTTCTGTTCAATCGCTCGTCATATCCCAACAAAACCTGCCCCATTCCGCCGACGCCAATGTCCTCGAGAATCTTGTGCCCGGAGAGTCTCTCGGGCAATTCTTCTCCTCCTTCAGATTCCGGAGCTGAACCCCCGGAAAATGGAGGTCCATCCATCTCATTCAGCGATTCCAGCAACGGTCGAAGCTCGTTTTCCAATCCGGGACAAGTCTTGCAGAAGGCTTCAATGTCCACGGTCTCTTCGCGCGTAACTCGATCCAGGTATGACGCCAGCGCTTCGGCTACTGCGCGCTCCCGTTCAGAAGATTCTTCACCGCGGGCCGGCAGATTCTGAGGGTTTCTTAGGGACTCTTCGGCGCTCATTGTCTCAGACCCGCCGCTTCCAGCTCGCGGAAGCGTTTCAGCGCGCGGTGCAAAGTGAGGGCGACGCTTTCCCGCGACTTTTTCACGCGTTCGGAAATCTCTTTGGTCGTCAGTCCTTCGAATTTTGCCATCAGGATCATTTCCCTATATTCTGCAGAGAGGGCATCCAGTTTCTTGAGTAGGATCTGCAAGCCCTCTTTCCTGGCAAACACCCGGCTGGGGGTTTCGTAGTCCACCGGATCCGGCCCAACCGGGTTACTCCTCGACCGGAACCTCAACAATTCTTCTGCGTGGCGCTTTCCTCGGCGTTCGTAGCGGGCGGCATCCACAATCACGTGGTCCGAGATCCGCGATAGCCAAGCCATTAAGCTTCCCGGAGACTGATACGTGAAATTACCCATGTCTTGGGCCGCCGCCAGGAACACCTCTTGCAAGATGTCATCTGCCTCGATCACGACACGCAGCTCCGGACTCATCTTGTAGTGCACTAGCACCGCCAGCCTCCTCCGGTACTTCCGGAAGATTAGGGTGAATGCCTCTGTCTCACCCCTTTTGAAGCGCTCCACCAAGCCAAATGTAGATGTTGCGGATTCCATCTTTCCCCGCCGGGCATTTCCTTCGCGATTTCAAGTACTCTATCCACACATCCAGGATCTAAGCAAGCATCCCAACTATTTCCGCAGTCCAAGTTCGCCATCCTCTGCCAAGAGTCGAGGTGCACTCCGAGGCAATAAATGTCTCCTTCCGCTCCGCAGCTGTGTGGGCGGGCGACCTTGGGAGCGTCCGAATTTGAATCGGCAATTTTTGGCTTGAGGGCATTTCGAGGGGCAACACGTAGCGTCATGGGCGCAATCGATGCTGCGGTTGTAGCGTTCTTTCAGGAATTTCTGGAACCTCCCAAGGTCCCCGTCGCTCCACTTGACAACGAACTTAGCAATTTGCTAAGATTCTTAGGTGCAGATCATCGGCAAGCATTTGATAGAAGCTGCACAAAAGAAACACCCGACGTGGAAAGGCTCCCTGGGTTCATGGGTGAGAATCGTCGAAGGTGTAAACCCACCGTGGAACAACTCTCCTGCGGTTAGGCGAACTCGCAAAGATGCCGATCCGGTTGGGGATTGCGTTGTCTTCAACATAAAGGATAACGACGCCAGGCTGATCACCTACATAAATTATGAGATGGGGACCGTGACGGTATTAGCTGTGCTGACCCACAAAGAATACGACAAAGGGTGGAAAAATGCCTGCAATTGCTGAACGACTGCCAGCAAAATATCTCGTTAAAGATGAAGCTCCAAAGACCATTTCTTCACCCCAGCAACACAAGGCATATATCTCCAGGCTTTTGGAGCTGCAACGGAAGGCACACCGAACGGCAGAGGAAATGGAAACCGCTAAGCTGCTGGTCGTTCTAATCGCGGACTACGAAGCGAAACATTTCACCATCGAGAAGGCCTCTGGCGTTGAGGTGCTCAAGGAATTGATGGATGCAAATGGACTTCGACAAAAGGATCTTGCGGAGGATTTGGGGGGTGAAAGTATTGTTTCCCTGATCCTAAACGAAAAGCGCCAGCTGAATAGACAACAGATGGAAAAGCTCAGCCAGCGCTTTCACGTCTCACCGGCAGTTTTCTTCTAGCGCCTTTCGATAAAGAATCCGGGCAGACTCGAACCGACTTTTCCGGCGACGGCTAAACACTCTCCGAGGGTAGTGGCATGGTTTGGGAAAACGGGCTATTTGTCTACCGCGCCGGCAGGCCCTGCCATTGCGCATAGTCGATGATACTATCCGCCAAGTCCGCGAAGAAAGGGCGCAGCATATCCTTGGCAAGCATTCTTGAACCTGTTCTTTGACAGCTCTGTTCTGGTTCCGGTCTCTTACGCTGACCATCCGCAGCACACATCTAGCACAAAATTATTCCTGGCCGCAGGAAAAGACGATTTCTGCGCGCTTCGCAGTAAGTGTCAGACCAAACACACAGCTGACAGATTGAATCCACTGCCAGCGTGACTCCGCTACTTGATCAGCAAATTCTCAGGCGGGCCAGTCTTGGTACGTTCGTCCAGGACGGATTGCTAATGGGATGGTCCGCCGCCTTATCCAGCAGGCGGGTATAAGAGGTGAACGGAGGAAGCGTTTCATGGAGCGACACATGATCGACATTGATCTCGGCAAGACCGTTTTTCATCTGGTTGCGATGGAGCAAAACCGCTAGTTTGCATGCCACTGCAACAACCGCCTGGTTCTTGGCCTGTTTGCCACCTCGGGAATCCAGGTGACCGCACTCCCGAAGCGCCGAGTCCTTCCACGTCGGCGAAGGATCTGGTTCGCACAGTCGATCAGCAGACTTCGGAGATAGACGTTGCCGGCTTTTGTGATGCCGGACTGAGGATCACGATCACCCGATTGGCTTCTTCGCGATCGTAATCCGAGATGACAGCCAGCCTAACGACTTCGCTGGAAGCGCTGCTTACTTCCCAAGGTAAGAACGTAGGTCAGAGCCGTGATGTGGCCGACCCCTGGGACGTGCTAACGCGGTGCTTGATAGGGATCTGGCGGAGGGCGACGTAGCACCGGCAGGCCGTAAGGCCTGTATGTTTCTCGAGGGGTACTCTTTTTTCTGGGATTGAAAAGCCCCGTCCCTGTCTCGTTCAAAGCGGCGAGCAAGGACGGGGAACAGCACCATCGACGTCGCTGGACAGCAGGAAGCATCGATCCATCAGGGTGCAAGCACCCGCATGTCCCCAACACAAAGGTGTCGTTATTCTGCAGGCTGCCATAGATCAGGAGTCCGATCAGACACGCGTTTTTTGGCCTCTATGGCGCGAGGGAAAGTTCCCATGTGTCCTGGAGAGCTGGACCGGAGCTATATCCGCCGTAGATCACAACCGCGTGCACTGCGTTGTCGTAAACCATGCCAAAAGCATAACGGTTACTGGGCGGCCCTCCCGGCGGCGATACCTGTGTCCAATTGCTCCCATCCCAAAGCCAGGTGTCGTTGTAATGGTTGGGTCCGGTTGCAGAGGCTCCGGTTCCTCCGAACAGGACAATTCCACCTACGTCTGGATCAAAAACCATCGCGTGAAGATTTCGCGCGGCCGGGGACGATGCAGGTGTCTGCTGCATCCATGTCGATCCGTTCCAGATCCACGTATCCGCGAGGCCGGTGGTGCCATCGAAGCCGCCAAAAAGCGCCACATTGCCCGCTCGGTCATGACTCATCCCCTGGCCGTGCCGCTGTCAAGAGCATACGTATCTGGGGCGGTGTGTGACGGGAGCCGTATCGGGCATCGTTTCAGCGGTGCCGTTAGTCGCCCGATTCCGCAAAGGCTTCAGCCCCCGCCTTTAGCCTCGCCGACGCGATCACCCGCGATGGGTGGCTTCGCTCTTATCGAGGGCCACCCGCCCGTCTTTCGCTGACACCGACTGCAGCTGCGCAGTTCAGTTAACGGTCTGCACTGATGAAGCAGAGCTGGCACCCTGGTTTGCATTGCCTGCATAAGCAGCCATCACTGTGGTCGTGCCGCGAGGCAGAGCGGCCGTTCTGAGTGTGGCCACTCCCGAGCCGTTGAGGTTTACAGTCCCCAAGACTGTCGGACCGGCGGTGAACTTCACAGAGCCCGTCGGAGTCGCATTTGACGTGACGGTCGCGGTAAATGTGACGATTTGGCCGAGCGTCGATGGGTTCGGAGACGAGGTAAGGTTTGTCGCGGTAGTGGCCTGAGTCACAGTGACCGAAGCGGCAGCCGAAGAACTCGTCGTAGAATTCGCATCGCCGTTGTATGTGGCGGTTATCGAATATGTCCCAACTGCTAGGTTGGACCTCTTGAGTGTTGCGGTGCCAGCCACAAGAGACGCTGTTCCAAGGTTGGAAGTTCCGTTCTTGAAGGTCACCGTCCCCGTGGGCGCAGGGCCAGAAGATGTCACTATGGCACTGAGAGTCTCCGGTTGACCGTAACTCAGCGACATGGCGCTCACTGTGAGAGCGGTCGTCGTCGGGTACTTGTTTACCGTCTGATTCAGTTTTGGCGACGTGCTGCCAGCATAGGTTGTATCGCCACCATAGGTCGCCCGGATCGGATGCGTTCCTGCGGGCAGCGTCGAGAGGGTCAAGCTGGCAGATCCTCCCGACAAGGTACCCTGTCCTATGGTTGCTCCACCGCCGTCGGTGAACGTGACAGTCTCTCCATTCGGGATCGTTCCCGAGCTTGGTGAGACGATTGCCGTGAACGTGACGGACTGTCCGAGGTACGACGGATTCAGGGAAGAACTCACAGTCGTGGACGTCGGCAGCTGGTTTACAACCGATTGGTTGAGTGTTGGCGAAGTGCTGGCTAGGTTATTCGCATCGCCCGAGTATTGCGCCGTGATCGAGCGTGAGCCTGTGGTGGCAAACGACGTCGTGAACGACGCCAGATTGCCGACGAGGTTGACCGTACCCAGGTTTGTGCGCCCATTGCGGAAGGTTACTGACCCCGATACCGCATCCGGAGCCGAAACCGTAGCTGTGAATGTAATGGGCTGGTTTACGAGTTGTGGGTTCATTGACGAGACTAGGCCGGTCGAGGTGGTCGCCTTTGTCCCCGAGCTGTTGACAACCTGCGACAGAACCGCGGAGGTTGCTGCCGCGAAGTTCGTATCACCTGAATACGATGCGCTGATGGAATGAGTCCCAACTGTCAACGTGCTCGTGCTGATTGAGGCGACGCCTCCACTGACTGTGGCGGTCGCAAGCAGGGTAGTTCCGTCCATGAAGCTGACAGTGCCCGTAGTTTGAGACGGTAAGGTTGCAATGAAGGTAACCGTCTGCCCGGAGGTCGAGGGGTTCAGGTTCGAGGCAAGAGTAATCGCGGAGCTGGCCTTCGCCGCTGCCGTCGATTGCATCGCAGTCGTTGCGCTGTAGTTGCTATCTGCGCCCCAGCTTGCCGTCAGACTGCACGTACCGGTTCCGCTGGTCATGGTGACGGTTGCCGTGGCACTGGCTGCCATGCCGCTCACTGCGCCGACCGTGCAGGTCCCGGTTCCCGTTATACTCGGCACACTACTGGCGTTGGTCGTGGCCGTGACCGTGAAGGTCGACTGGTAGGCAGCACTCGTGGGGGCTCCAGTAAACGTTACGGCCGGCGCACTCTTGCTTGCCGTCGTCGACTGCGTGGCGGTCGTTGCGCTGTAGTTGCTATCTGCGCCCCAGCTTGCCGTCAGACTGCACGTACCGGTTCCGCTGGTCATGGTGACGGTTGCCGTGGCACTGGCTGCCATGCCGCTCACTGCGCCGACCGTGCAGGCCCCGGTTCCCGTTATACTCGGCACACTACTGGCGTTGGTCGTGGCCGTGACCGTGAAGGTCGATTGGTAGGCGGCGCTCGTCGGAGCGCCGGTAAAGGTCACACTGGGGGCGGCAGGATTCACTTGCAACGAGGTACTCGCGGTAGCCGTGTTGTAATCGGTCGTGTCAGTCGGCGTGAAGACCGCATTCAAGGTGTAAGACCCGGCGTTCTCGATCTCGTTTCCGGATAAAGGAGCTCCGTTCAGGGAGTAAGTGAAGCTTCCAGAAACACTCGTTGTCGTCGTGGCATTCAGCGCGGCCATGACGGTCGTTCCATAAGTGATAGTGGCTGGAGGCCAGACAATGATTGGAGTCGCCTTGTTGATGCTAACCGCCAATGTGCCTGCCGAAACACCGACGGAACCGCCGCCGCTCGGTATAAAAGCTGCCTCGATATTGTGGGCGCCAGTTGATAATGACGAGGTTTGGTATTGTGCCTGGCTGCCAGTTAGGGTTACAGGCGTTCCGAGCACGTTGGTCCCGTCGTAGAACTGAACCGCGCCGGCAGGGACTAGCGTGGTGCTGCCCGACGGAGTAACTGTCGCCGTAAACGTAAGACTCGCCCCGTAGCTCGGGGAGGCTGAGCTAGAGGTCAAAGACAGCAACGTATTTGTCGTGCCTACGCCGGCGATCGGAATGCTCGATACCGGATAGTTGGTATCACTGCTGGTAACCTGGAGCAACGCAGAGCGGGCGCCGAGAACTGTGGGCTGGAATGCGACTGAGACTGGACAACTCGAAGTTACTGTCGCGCCGGTGCACTGGTCTGACTGAAGCACGAAGTCGGCGGCATTTTGGCCAACGATCGTCACGCTTGAGACCGTGGTTGCATCGGTGAATGTGACTGTCTGTGCCGTGCTAGCCGATCCAACACTCTGAGAACCAAACCAGAGGGAAGGCTGAGGCGAGAAGAAGTTGTTGTTGTTGTTGTTCGGGATCGCTACCACATCCAGTTGTGTGGACAGGTTGTTGCTTCCAGGAGCGACTGTGAAGAGAACGTTCGTACACGATTGCGCAGATCCTATCACGCTGAGTGCACTGGAGAATGGGACGACGGATGACGCTCCGAAGCCGTTGACCAGAGTTGTGCCCAAGATGGGGCCCGTGGGGGTCACGACAGAGGCAGTGGTCATCGTCGGCCCGGCAAAATCGGCACCGGAGAATTGGCCGGCAATAAAGTAGTTGCCATCTCCCGGCGCATTCCACTGGACAACTGAGTTGTAGGGACCCGATGTGACCACGGACGGTTGGAGACCAAGCGCTCCAGGAGAAAGTGGGTCGCAGCAGCCCGTAGAGAGTATGGCGTTCGTGACATTGGCAAACACATCAGGATCGAAGGCTGGCGAGTCCAAACCAGCCGTCCAGAAATCGAGGCCGGGACTCGCTGCCTGGCCGGATGGGAACTGAAGGCCGCCTGTGCTGGAAGTCTGCAGCAGAGAAGAGGCTGACGCGCTCGAGTAAGAATACATCCATGCCGCGTTGGGATTCATGGAAGACGAAAAATTGAGGGCCCCGGAGTTCGAGGAAGTTAGTCCAGTAAGCTTTACCAGGGCCGGATTAGGCGTAGTTCTTCCCCCGTTGACTACTGTGAACACGTCCCCCTGAGCATCTACAACAATGGCATTCGAAGCATCATCGCTGGTGCCGCCGCCCGGAAACTCAACATAAGAACCATCTGGGGCAAAGCGAAGGATTTTCAGACTGTTATAGTACGAAGCATAGAGATTTCCCGGAGCATCGAAGGCAAGGGATGTCGGCTCGATCAAACCTGGGTTTGCGAAGACGGAGTAGGCACCCGTAGAGGCAAGCACCTTATATATGCTGCTGCCGTTGGCGGTCACCCCGAAGCCGGCGATATAAAGATTGCCGCTTTGATCGACTGCGAGGCCATAAGGGGAGGCAGTAGAGTCTGGTGCAGTCCACACTGTGCTGAGCAGGTTCCCGCTAGTGTCGTACTTGAACACGCTTCCAAAGGTGGTTTGCCCATCGCCGAATGACGCAACGTAGAGATTTCCACTTGCGTCAAAGGCGAGCCCGGTCGGATTCGTAATGCCGGTGATGTACTTCGACCAACTTGAACCGTCCCACTTCCACACGAGGTTGTTCGCCACCGGTTGCGTGAAGAACGTGTTGGGAGCACCATTGCCATCGGCCGCATAGAGATTCCCACTGGCGTCCAAGGCGACGGCCGTAAGGTTGCCAAAGCCCGGATTCGAGAGCTGCGTCTGCGTACTCCCGTCCATACTCACTTGCAAAATGAAGGCCGAGGGATAAGGGGGTGTTCCAGCGAAATTCACATTCTCTACGACATAAAGGTAACCGTTGCCCAAAGCAAGGCCGGCGCCTTCGGCGCCAAAGTAGTTTGTGAGGTTGGAAACAAGAACGGTTTCCGTACTATTCGTGCAAGCGGATTGCCCGACCACCTGAGCATTCGCAGGCAGGGCGGCAAGCAACAAAAGGCCCGAGTACATGATGGACGCGATTCGGTTGGCGCGCATGGTGGCTTCTCCTTCAAAATTCTGTCTTACTTATCTAAAAAACAATTTCTCGGCGAATTAGCTCATGGACACTTACTTTTTTTGGTTTCGCCAGCGGGGCCCGTGTTAAGCGCCCATGAAATTGTTCGAGATGTTTGCTGTAAACCATTGACTAAATAACAGTTTGTGGGTATTTTTCTCACCAGTTTGGGCGAGGGCGGGGTATGTCGAACCCACCGGTCATCGGCGATTTACTGGCCAGATGGAGCGAGGGTGATCAGGAGGCGTTCTGCGCCTTGGTCCCGCTGCTGTATGACGACCTGCGACGACTCGCTCACCGGCATTTACGGAAAGCACGGACTGAGCGGACACTTCAAACCACTGCTCTGGTTCACGAGTTGTATCTTCACCTCGAGAAATATCCGCAGTCGCCGTTTCAAAATCGGGCCCACTTTGTGGCTGTGTGTGCCATGGTAATGCGACAGATTCTCTCCCGTTACGAGCGCGATCGTCGTGCCGCAAAGCGTGGCGGAGGAGTAGTCAATCTCACCCTTGACGCTGGCGTGCTGATGCGAGGGCGGTCGATTGATTTCATCGCCTTGGACGACGCTTTGAACGGATTGGCCCAACTGGACCCACAGCAATGCCGCATCGTGGAATTGCGTTTCTTTGGCGGGCTGTCAATTGAAGAAACGGCTGAGGCCTTGGGGGTCTCGCCGGCAACGGTGAAACGGCATTGGTCCACGGCGCGACTGTGGCTCTACCAAGAAATGAGCGGGCAGGAAAAAGCATGAATCGCGAAAGATGGACGCAAGTTCGGGATCTGCTGACCAGCGCAATGGAACTGGAGCCTGCGCAGCGCACGGAATTTCTGCAGGAACGATGCTCCTCCGATCAAGAGCTGCGACGCGAGGTCGAACGTCTGCTAAGCGTCGAAGGGAAGATTTCCTCCGACTTCCTGGGATCGGAAGCGTTGGAAGAGGCGGCTTCACGGCTTATTTCCCGGGGCGACGACAGTTCACTGCCGCCTGGAACGATGCTGGGCCCCTATGAGGTAGAGGCACTTTTAGGCAGCGGTGGCATGGGTGATGTATTTCGTGCACGCGACACGCGCCTGGACCGGACGGTGGCGATCAAAGTTCTTCCCGGGAACATGTCGCCTGACCCGTTGCGGCGCCAACGCTTTGAGAGAGAGGCCCGAGCGATCTCGGCCTTGCAGCACCCGAACATCTGCACGTTGTACGACGTAGGAATGCCGGGAACGGTGCAGTACCTGGTGATGGAGTACCTGGAGGGTGAGACGCTGGCGGCCCGTCTGCTGAAAGGTCGGCTGCCGCTGGACTTGATTTTGCGCTATGCAACGGAAGTGGCTGATGCACTGGAGCTGGCGCATAAAAGAGGCATCATCCATCGCGATCTGAAACCGGGGAACATTTTCTTGACCGCGCACGGCGAATGCAAGGTGCTTGATTTTGGCCTCGCAAAACTAGAAGGGGCACATCCCGCGGAGAATTCACCAACTATGCTGACGAGCGATTCAAACTCGTTGACCACGCCGGGAGCAGCGGTCGGTACAGTGGCATACATGTCGCCGGAGCAGGCGCGAGGAGAGGAGTTGGATGCGCGCACCGATATTTTTTCACTAGGTGCGGTTATTTACGAGATGGCGACAGGGCGTTCAGCGTTTCCAGGGAAGACCTCGGCGCTGGTGTTCAAGGCGATATTGGACGAGACTCCGAAACCGCCAACCGAAGTAGAGTCGTCGCTGCCGCCGCAACTGGATCAGATTGTCGAGAAGGCGCTGGAGAAAGACCGCGATCTGCGCTACCAGAGCGCCGCTGGCTTGCGGGCGGACTTGCAACTGCTGAAACGGGATACCGATTCCGCCAGAATCGCTGCCCGGCCTGTAGCGCTGGAGAGGATGCTCAAACATCGCGAGCTCTTGTTTGTCCCTGCCGCCTGCATCGCCGCCATCGGACTGGCGGCGGTTGGTACCTGGTACCGGCGATCTGGCAGGATGGCCGCCCCGGTTGACTCCATTGCCGTGCTCCCTTTCACAAATGTGGGTGGAGATGCCAAAATCGACTATCTGAGCGATGGAATGACGGAGTCGCTGATCACCAATCTGGTACATTTGCCCGAATTGAAAGTGAAGTCCCGCAACTCGGTCCTTCGCTACCGAGGGAAGGAAGTTGACGCGCAGAAAGTCGGCAACGAGCTTGGCGTATCGGCGTTGGTGATTGGGAGAGTGGTGTCACGGGGTGAGAACATCGAAGTCAGTGCCGAACTTGCCGATGTTCGGGACAACACCGAAATCTGGGCGCAGCACTACAGCGGGAAGAGCGCCGGGATGATCTCGTTGCAACGGCAGATGGCGGGCGACATCGCGGAAAAGTTGCGCCCCAAACTCAGCACTTCAGAAAAGCAGCAAGTCGCCAAACAGGGCTCGCAAGATCCAGAAGCCTATGAGTTGTATTTGAGAGGGCGTTACGCGTGGAACAAACGAACGCTTTCAGACACCGTCACTGCAATCTCCTACTTCAATCAAGCCATCGCCAAAGACCCCGGCTACGCTCTGGCGTATTCGGGTTTGGCCGATGCCTATGACGTATTGCCTGACTACGGTGGCAGTCCCAGCGAGAACTATACGAAGTCGAATGTCGCAGCCCGAAGGGCGCTGGCGCTGGACGCGACCTTGGCCCGTCCCCATGCCACTCTGGGCGAGAACGAGATGGAGTACGACTGGGATTTTGCCGGAGGAGAAGCTGAGTTCAAGAAGGCTCTCGAACTCGATCCCAACGATGCCACGGCCCACCAATGGTACGGGGAAAAAATTGGCATGATTGGGGGCAGGGAGCAGGATGCTCGCACTGAAATCAATCACGCCCACCAGCTCGATCCGATGTCGGCGATCATCAGCACGATGGACGGATTCGTTCACGCGCTGGCACGACAGTACGACGAGGCCATCGTCGTGTACAAGAAAGTGGCGAATGAGAATCCGAATTTCGCCCGGGTGCACCGTCAATTAGCCTATGCGTATTGGGGGAAACGTATGTATGCGCAGGTGATTGAAGAATGGAAGACCTATGGCGAGCTTTCTGGCAACCGAAACGAATCTGAATTCGCTTCTGCTCTAGAGCAGGGGTTTCGCTCTGCGGGCTGGAAGGGCGCTCTCGCCAAAGGCATTGAAGCCCGGCAAGTGCAACGTAAGGCGGGCTACTGGCCTCCGTTCGAGATTGCCCAGCTATATGCCGACTTGGGTGACAAAGATCAAACTTTCCGGTGGCTCAACGCAGCTTATCAGGAGCGCGATCCCTGGCTGCTGGGTTTGAAGACTGAATTCTTGCTCGATCCCATACGTTCCGACCCCCGGTTTGCCGAGTTGGTTAGGAAGGTGGGACTGCCGCAATAGCTATGGCTTGGCCGGGGGCGTGAACTCCGACGGCAAGTGGCTCCTGCACCAGCAAACCAGCGGAAACTCCTCAGCAGTTGTTCCGGGTTCCGGTCTCCGGGGGCGGGGCCGGGCCGATTCTCGACCTGGCTGGCCCCGCTTTGGTTCGCTGTGCATCTGCGGGAACTCGAGCCTGCGTTCTGTCCGAACAGATCGCCGGCCAAGACGGCAAGCAACTGGTTTTCTCTCTTGTCGATCCAGTGCAAGGGCGCATGAAAGAACTCGCGCGGGCAAAGGGTGGAGAGCGTCTGTTCTGGGCGCTTTCCCCCGACGGGAGCGAGATTGCTTTGGTCGAAAATGACAGCGTGCGCTTGCTGGACGTAAACAGCACGCAGATCCGCGCGATTCAGCCGAATCCTCCCCGAAACTGGCTGCACCGGCCAGCATGGTCGTCCGATGGGAAGAAGCTTTTCGTTCCATCCACGGAACCGACTGCCAGGGGAAAAATCCTGGTTATGGAATTGGATGGGCGAAACCATCTGATTTTGGAAAACAATGCCCCCAGTTGGATGGGGGCGTCAATTCCGTCACCCCATGGAAAGCGGCTCGCATTCGCACTCACTTTTGCGGGTCAAGACCGGCCTCAGCGCTGTCTTCACGTTTGCGCGGCAACGCGACGTGCTCCGGGGTGCCAACCCGGTCCAGGGTGTCAAGGCCGAAGGAAGACGTACGAACCCGGAGCGGTACGCCTACTCGCTCGATGAGGTTCGGCACATGCTGAGCGTACTGCCCGATCCCGCGCGCACGGTGGTCGCGGTCGCCGCGTTTACCGGACTACGAGCGGGAGAGATTCGTGGGCTCCGATGGGAGGATTTCGCAGGCGGAGAGCTCCGCGTATCGCGCAGCGTGTGGCGCACCTACGTGGGCCCCACAAAAACGGAGGAAAGCGGTCAAAATCCAGTTCCAGTCATACCGCTGCTTCGCAGCATTCTGCAGGAGCATCGGAACGACGCTTCGCATGACGACCAGGGTTATATTTTCTCGGGCCAGCGTCGGGGCACGCCCCTTCATCTGGACAACTTGTCACGGCGCATCATAGCGCCGAAGCTGAAAGGGAATTGGCATGGCTGGCATGGCTTTCGTAGGGGACTGGCGAGCAATCTCTATACGCTCGGCGTTCCGCCCAAAGTGATTCAGAACATTCTCCGGCACGCAAGCGTCGAGACGACGCAGACGCATTACATTGTGATAGAATCACAAAAGATGAAAGCGGCCATGAAGACATTTTCCCGAGCAGTGGGCAAAGAATGGCAAGCGGGCATCTTGTAAGTTGTTGAAAAGTAAGACAGAGCCGAGGTAGCTCAGTGGTAGAGCAGCCGATTCGTAATCGAATTCCAACCCAATCCCATAAAACGGCGCCTAATTATGTCTAACGGATTTAACGAGATAGGTAATTTATTTGTTTTACCTACCTTGTCTTTCTTAGCTGGCGTTTGGATCCGTTGATGGCAGTTTGATGGCAGTGGAGAAGCACGCGCATTGCCGAATATTCGGGTGCTCTCCCCGCTGAAAGTCGGCAGCTCTATCCCGGCACCCGGCACTGGTCCCGAGAACCCATTTCCTTTCGGAATGCTCGTGTGACGATGAAGTCCCACGCATAGGTGGTGGTGTTCGAGCCGGTGACGCTGGTCAGGGGTGTTGCCGTTGGAGTCGTATCCGACGCTCCGCTCTTCCGCTGCTGTCCGCGATCTCGCCACAAACGACAGGTCCTTAGTTTAGCTCGATTTTACGATTTTAGAGGAGCATCAGGAGGGGCAGAACACCTCCGTCGGCCAACTATGTACCATGCAAATGCCCACAACCCTGTATATCGATAACGCAGATCCACGTAGCGTTCGATCACATAAAATGCAAAGTAGTAAAAACGGCAGAAAGCCCAAACCGTCACGGTCAGAAGTAAACCGGTTTTGAGCGTTGGATGTTCAAGAATGTGTATTGTCCCCCAGTAGCAAGCCCAAGCAAAGAAAAAGACCCGCTTTTATACCGATCCATACAGGATTGCTCAAGTTCTTTTATAGGTGCGCCGCCCAGAGGGGTCGTACTTGAAGCTAACAGTGCTGTGCTTCTTTTTCGTACGCGTGGCTGCCAAATCGACCAAGCACGAGCCCTTGCTTCGAATGACTTTCCGACAGATTCCTTTGCGTCGACACCAGAGTACAAGCCAAGGTGCGCGTTGCGAGTCTCGATGGCGATATCAGCCAGCGTTAGTGGTTCGGCCGAGAATTCAACCACCCGTTTTCGGCCCTCGTTCTCAAGCTTTACGTGGAACGTTCTCGCGCGGACCCAATCTTCGAGATAGGTGTATTCCAGAATGGCATTCTGAAAGACGATGGCATTGACGGAACTGAAGTGAGTTCCCATGAAGAGCCGTTCGGCGACAAGAATCGAACGACCAGACTCGCTGGGGAGTAGCGGCCCAGAAATCTCCCTGATGTCCAACAGGGTGCAGAATGTCCCATCCTCGCAGAGGCCAAGGATAACGTCCCATTTGGCGAAGGAAGACAGCCTGAAAACGCGATCCGCAATCTCTCCTGACCTCATGGTTCCCATTAGTTCCAGTCGAATCTGCCCCCGAGGCTCGTAGGTAAGTTTTCCAAATACCGGGTGATCGGGATGCTCTGGGAGCCACCACCTGCCGGCACAGGTGAATTCGGTCAAAAGATTTCTGGTGGTTGTGGGCATTGGCACCTCGAATGGAAGATTTCTTATTTTGTCGGCCGTTTGCTCGCGTCGAGTCCTTTTCGAACGTTGGAAAAAATCGACGCACCTCTTCAAGAACTGTCTCAAACACCGTTGCAGTGCCGCGCAGAAGGACGCGCAACGCGAAACCGGGCCACGCTTGCTATCCACGATGTTGCATCTTAGAGGTTCTCTTCTTCAGTACGGCGCTCGATGGCCTTGTCGTCGGCATTGTCGAGGTAGGCGTGAAGCTCCACTTCGAATCCTGCCGACGCAAATTTTTCCGCGATCCCGCTTGTATGAGCGATTCCGCAAATTAGCAAGGCTGAGTGCTTCATCGCTTTTGCTGTTCGAGCCACCCAAACCCATTCGCGCAGCGAGTGGAGATCAGCGTCGATTTGTGTGCCGATGCTGTACGGGTTTAGATCGGGAACATGCTTACGCTCTTCTGCAGTGAGATCCACATTCTTCCAAGAAATCTGGTGCAAGCCAACAATCTTTTCGGCATAACTGGTTTGGCCATGAGCGGTGAACTCCTCCGCGACCAAATCCACGCCATGAATCACGATGAGGTCGTGCACGTTCTGAAAGTACCGCCGCCGCACGGTCCGATATTGATAGGCATGATGCGTTCCGAATATGCACAGTCTCGCCGAAGAGATCTTCGCCTCGTTGTCGTCGTTGTATTGAAAATGATGAATATGAATCTCCAACAGCTGCGATTCAGGCGTGTTCGAGAGGGCGGCGTGCGCCGCGCTTAGCGCCGCCGCCGCGTGCGTCTTGTCGACATTGACCTTGCGCTGTTTTGGATCGAACTCCTGTCCGAAGGCTAAGGACACAAGCATCAGCGACAAAGCACCTAAGCCAAACTCCAGTACGAAATGACTGGGAATTTTCGCTCGCGCTGCTCTCTTATCCTCAAGTTTCAAAGTACACCTCCCAATGCGAACCTCGATCTTGTGAATCTCCCATGCTTAGCGTGCCTCTCTGGCGTCGACCCTTTCGTGGCCGTGGCGCCGCGCCCAGAACGCTGGCTCCGGCCACCGACGTTCCCTTCGATAAATCCTTTTCAAACGCTTGCGGTAGTCCGAGTAGATGTTATTCACAGAGACTATATATCGAGCTGGAGGGCCATCATCTTTTTCGGCCCACGCAACCGCGACATGCGCGGCCTCCATGCCGGATCTGCTTTGCAATACCGCCCATAAATAACTCGGAAATACTCCCATTTCCCCTTGCGCCCCAAATGAACCCTCCCCAAATCTTCTACATGAACCGCTTGGGAAGCATGGAAGGATTTCCGTTGGTAATCTTTGCGAATTCTGTGAGGATTTTGTTTTTCAACCCTGCCGGAATTTGCGCATGGGGTAAGTGTCTGCGAAACATTGTCCGCGGCAAGTGAAGGCAGGCTTTGGTTGGGCGGAGAAACCTCGACATAGGGACGATTTTCATTAGAACCTTGAACGGCTCAGAAGCACTATAGCGATTAGGCCGTGGCTTTACTGACGCTCACTTTGGCCGTCATGTTCTTGAGTATCGTCTTAGCGATTGACAGCATGATTTCTCGATCTAGCGTGGATGCCAGAACGAGCAGCGTGTCAGATTGAACTTTAAGGCTCCACAGATTGACCATCAGGCGGATCAACAGCGGGATTGAGACTCCAGCAACACCGAGCACAGCAGAAACTTTGAGTGGGTCGGAGCGATAAAGCACAAAGCCGAGTACCGCGAGGACAAATAGGAAAAGCGTAGCGCCGAACGGAAGAAAAATGAGCTTCGCATTGCGAGAGGCGACAGCATTTAGATCTCGGCGAAAGCGATCGATGTCGATAGGTTGTTGCTGACCCATGACGGGGCCGGTGCCAACAAAGTGAGCGAGGGCTGCTTCGAAAGGATTCACAGGACCTCCAATCCGCTGGAATGAATTTTCAGCATCGCGTCAACGAAAGAGTATTGTCTGGTAGCTAGCAGGCGCAAGGCTTGCCGATAGATTGCCAACCGAATGTTTAGGCTGGCTGAGTTTCTATTTGCGATGACCGTGCATTTCGGGCGCCGAGACTTAACGGCTTTGATGAGCCGGGTCGAACAACAGACCGTCATGTCCAGCACCCCATAAAACGGATTCGGCACGCTCTCCGCGCAATCGCACGAGCTAACGAAGCCACCAGCGAACTGAATGAAATCCTGGTCGTCCCGAACGGACCAATGGGCAAAAAGTGTTGTCACGCGGCGCGTTGAGAGAGCGTCCGCCCAAGAGGCCACGTTAGGGTCGCGCAGCACGTGAACTCCTAGCTCTTCTGCAGCGACCCTAGCAAGATCACTGGCGTAATGTGCGATAGGAGCGAAATCAATCCAGAGATCCTCGAGTGGATAGCCTGGGTAACGCCGAATCCAGGAGCGTATGAAACCGTCCTCTGGTTCCGATTCGGCGGAGTGAAAGAACTCGTCACGAGAAAGTGGGAAAGCCAAAGCAAGCGTGCAGTCACACGGGAGGTCGGTCGCCGACTGAACGGACGAGTTCTGCAACAAAGAAGTCACCCCAATCTCCGGAGGCGTCAAAGCGGATATTTTCATCGGGAATCCCCATAGTATGGAGGTCACGGCGAATCGAGAGGATCAAATCGCGGCCAGTGATCGCAGGTTGAACAGCAGCCTTGGCCGTAACACGATTGAGGACCGTCCGCACTACGTTTTCGACTGCAAGTTTGACATTTTCCGTGATGGTTTGGCGGAAAAAGATCCGGATGCGCATTAGAAAGGAGGGCCGAGTGGCGACCCGAGCTGGCAGTTCGAGACTCATATTGAGGACTTCGCTTCCGAAATCGGTACCAGACGTTATTGATTCAACGGAGGGCGGCGCCACCTTGGCTCGGGCGACATCGTAGTCAGTATTCAAAGCCCGGAGAACGCTCTTGAATTCAGAAGCGTCCGACCGTGCCACACCAAGCAGACGGAGTCTTTCGCCCCGAACGGTTTGAAGTTCGACCGTTTTAAGGAAGTTGGAGGCATCCTTTTGTTCAAAACCTTTAAAGTGAACGTCCCAGGGGCGCGCCTGCTCGCCGGTTTCGGCAATGCCTTGGACAATTGCATCGACGGCAGCATCGTATGTGTCGGCGATGCGTGGAATGTTAGAGCCAGGAAAAAACACACTATAGGAGAAATCGGCGTTACGTTGGACGGCTACCGCACTTGAACCGATTCCGGCATCTGCGAAACGCGATAAGGCATATTCGGGCGGGACAGGCTGGCCAGAGCGCTGCCAGCCGAGCTGCAGGCTGGCGTTGGGAAGCTGCGACGGTTGGAGGCCGCGTTCGGACGGAGCTGTTCGCGCTAGAGCGTTGTTCTCTAAGCCCAAGACGGCAGCCCTCGGTCTGGAATCCGGAACCGCCCTGGCCAAGAGACGTCGAATCTTGATTTTCAGAGCGGGTTCTGACTCTGGCGAGACCTCAAGTTCGCGAAGGACAGCTGGAAGCTTCCCGCCATCCTTATCATTGATGACCAATATGCGCCTGCCTAACCTATCGCGTCGTATGGCTATCTGACCTTCGGGAATTGTGGCGCTGGTCTCGTACAGAGAAATTTTGGAATCGAGATTGTGGCCGCCGCTAATTCTTTCCTTATTACGGGACGTAGAGAGAACGAAGGACGGAGTTTTGACCCAGGATGCAGTCGGGCGACGGGCAGCACGCTCGTAGGCCTCTCTCGCTCTGTCTGGCGAAGCAAAACCAAGAATGACGAGCAGCTCCCGGCTGAGAGCATCATGAAGATCGCGTTGCACAGCGGCGCTTCTGTCAAGAATCCTATCAACGGCAATGCGAACACCCCTGACTGCTGATTGATTGCGGGGGTTAGCGAGCATGACGCCCAGCTGGTGAAAGGCGGGGTCATTTGCAGAAGCGGCGTACGCGTGCAGGTCGCCTCTAAGCTGCTGGCACTTTTGAAGAGCAACGCTGTAGTAGTCGCCAGAGATCCGGTCACGGAGGCGCTGGCGGAGAGAGGCGTCATCGAACGCAGCAAAGGCCTGAAGGCCCGAGGCCGTCATCGACGCTAGAGCATCCATCTCGGGATGAGCATGATCATGGATTACAGGCTCGCTGCTCTTAACGCTGTACTGCCGAAATATTTGGTAGAGAGCAGCGTATTGAAGAACGCGCACCATATTGGGGTCGTTTAGCCCGGAAAATGTGTCGTACGCTTTGACTTCATATGTATCCAAGCGGGCGAGCTGTTCGGCGGTCGGACCTTCTGGAAGATAGGTGACAGGCAGAGAACCCGTGCGGTTCAGAGCAAGGGTACTAGTGGAGCCGAACTGCAAGGAGTAGCCGGCACCCTTGGTGTTCCAGTTGTAGAGAAGCGAGGTGGCGGCAAGAATATCCCCTAGCGGCCTCTCGAACGGAAAGTGCGGCGGCGCCGGATATGTAAAATACTCGTAGGTGACCTGACCATGATTGGTCCACGATTTCAAAAGCTGGTCGGTAATATTGAGGAGACTCCCGTACTCTGTATCAATGAGAGCCTCGCTCAGGTAGATCGGTGCCCAATCGAGCTTGTTTTCGAGCTTACCAGCAAGGAAGTTCGTACGCTCATAACTCTGGGAGAGTTCGCTACTTTGTACGGAAGCGAGCAAAAGGACAGTCTCCACCCGCAGTGGCGGCAAGACTGCGATGGAGGCTTGGCGTTCGCGAGCAATGACTGCCAGATGGGTATCGCCAGGTACGGCGCCGAGTATCAAATCAGAATCCAGCGTGAATTGCCGAATGAGAGTCTTAAATCCTGAGATGTCAGCGTTTTTCGGAAGCACCAAAACGACAAGGCCCGGGGTCTGACTAAAATATTCACCTGGACGATGTTTAGCGAGAAGGGTAGGAAGTGGATACGAGATCGAGCGCGAGGCGGGGAGTAGCTGCTCATTGCCGCGAATAAGCCAATCGTGCAGTTGGCTGGCAGTGACGCGCAGATTGAGGCTGGGAATGGAGCTCGCGGGACCGGCCTCGATGGGAACCGCCCAAGCTTTGTAGCTGGTGTAGAAAAGCAAGACGTGAAGACGATCCAAGAGTTCCCGTAGCTCATAAGGAGGAAGCGGAGGTAGATCAACAACGACGTCTTTGACGAACCCGTCAGTCCCGATCCGCTCGGTTTCGACTGAGAGGTCGCGAAGCGCGGGGTCGAAATTCTGCAAATCGGATAGAGTCACATGGGGCGGAGGTTCGGAGATGATAAGGGTGCGCTCGCCGTTACCACGAGGTTGGGAAACGGCAATGGCCTGAAAATGGAAGGGATGATTCTCCCGAAATCTGGCCCAATCCCGTGTCGATAGGTCATCTGCCCGTGCTGGTGCACACAAAAACAGAAGCGACATCAGGACGCCAATTACGAGTTTCATGGCAAGCCTCCCTGCCATTGCCGAGGGGGTACGGCAATGCAGAACAAAAATCCTATGGCGGTCACATACTATGGTGAGGCGAGAACCGATTCCGTTTCCGCTCCGAGCGGGCAAATCGGAGCTCCCGTGTCAAATTTAAGATATAACGATGCTTTTATCAAGAGACATTCAAAGTGAACTGAATGTTACGTGCCCCTCAAGCCTACTAACCTGGACATAAAAAGAATGCCCTGAATAGGAAAGGTCGTTGAACAGGCCGATCGCAAACTCCTGATCTATATCATCGCTCGCAACCGCTTCGAGTACCTCCCGGACTGCCTCCGGCGGCCCGGCCTCGCCGGCGACATGAGACCGACTACGGTGGATTTAGAACGGGAGTCGTATTTAAGAACGTTTGCCCCAAGACGGAGATTTGAAGTGTCATACCTGTGGTTCGCCAAAACCTCGGCCGAAACCCAAGACGGGTCGGTTCTTGGTGGAGTAGGCAGACGATGATCGGTTCGATACAGCAAGAAGACTCTGGTGACCCAACCGCTCGTCGGATGCTTCGTGACGTTAACGTGCAGGATGCGCGGTTTAGCGGTCGGCTCAGAAGTTCGAAAATCCTGCGGAACAGCCGGTGAGCCGACAAAGCAAACAGCAAAGACTGAAAAGAGGTACAGTCCGGCCAACCCATTTTCCGCTGTTGAATCGTAAACAACAATAATGTCCAGCGCGGCTGAATGTGTCGCGGAAAAGGCGGAGGTGTGGGATGAACCGGAAGAGTCACGATGTCGAGAAGCAGCGTTATTGGGAGAGGACGATGGGAGCCGGGAGCGGGATGTCGATTCGAGAATTTTGCCGACAGCGCCCGACGTCGATCTCACAAAAGTCTGCCGCAGACGGTCGTTTGAATGCCCCAAAGAGGATGCTTTCGAACAAACGAACAGACGTAGTAGAATTGCAATAAGTCAAATGCGCAAAATTAGACGTTCTTGTTCGAAGTATTCATTTTCTGGGGGTTCTGTGAACGTACGGTATAACTATGTCTCATGCATGGCTTTGGTGCTTGTCACTGCGAGTACTTTTATCGCGATGAATGCTCCGGCGGTCCAAAAGCTACTAACAAGCCCTGCGAGATCGACTGCAAAGACTGTCACTCCGACCTGTATTGCCCCGCATACCATCACGGTAAACGGCGTCAGCGATATCGACCAGGCCAAGGCCTTCGGTAACAAGAGGGCTACCGTCACCATGGAAATCTTCAGTGACTTCCAGTGTCCCATGTGCAAACAACTCTTCATCACCACAACTCAGCGGTTGATGGAGACCTATGTGACGAACAATAAGCTGTACCTGGTGCACCGCGACTACCCACTGCCTTTTCACGCTTACTCGCGCATCGCTGCAAGCTATTCTCGTGCTGCGGCGGATATTGGCAAGTGCGAAGCCGTTGAGACGGCTCTGTTCCAAAACCAGGAGAAGTGGGAAGTCAATGGCGATGTAAGAGGAACAGTCGACGCGGTATTGACCCCGGAGGAAATGAAAAAAGTGCAGTCGTGCGTTGACTCGAAGACTTTAGAGCCACTCATCGACAAAGACAAGCAATTGGGCCAAGTGGTTCCCGTGAATGCAACACCTACGATGGTCATTCACACCTCCGACGGGAAAGTCTATCCCGTCACCGGAGCTGTAAGCTTCGAAGTTCTGAAGACCTTCTTGGACGAGCTCATCAAGTGATTCGCTTGTCCCTCACTTGTTTCTTGACAGCTTTCAGTTCATGCTGAAAGCTCATTGCTACGGCAGGGTTAAGCGCTAACAGCCGTCTGCGTCACAAATTTCTTTGGGTCGAGCGGAATCGCCCGCAGATTCGCGTCCGGTCGCCTCGCTGATCTAACCTTGAATTGACTGGGGCAATAAGGAGGCAGTTTAACCCGGGTGACACGTCGAACAACGGACGTCAGCCGTTGGATGACAGGATGACAATCTCGTCGGCGTAGTCATCCATCGCGTGCTACCAACTTATTCAGGTGTGCCATTTCGAAGCGAACAACAAAATACCGAACTGCGCACGGGGCAACACCTCATAGCGGCGCGATCAGTTGAAAAAAACTGAAATCAGATAGGAATTCGTTACTTTAATCGAACTCGGTCGTAACTGTTCCACTGCGACATATCCGAAAGAATTACCTTGTCAGCGATCTGCAGTCCTTTGACAATTTGGACCTTATTCACAGAGGTCTTTCCCAGTTGGACGCGTACGCGAACAGCTTCCTGGCCATCACCGACGAGTTTGAAAACGCCTATGGTGCTTTCAGGCTGTGCATTGAAGGGCCGACCTACAAAAAGGACTTCTTTCAAATCCTCGATTTCGATGGTCCCCTCAACGCTCAGATTCGGAACTGCACCCCGAGGTAAAGCACCATCAAGGTGCACGTCTACCGTTCGCGCTCCGTCGACCACCGAAGGGTCGATGCGGACGACGTGGCCGGGAACGATTCCGTTATGGGTGTCTATTGAAACGTTCTGGCCGAGCTGAACATCGCGCGCCTGTGTCTCGGAAATCTGAAGCTGGGCCTTGAGCTTTGATTGCTGGGCGACTTTGGCCAGCTCTGTTCCAGACGTGACGTCCTGACCGACTGCGACAGGGACCTCCTGGAGAATGCCATCCATGCCCGGCCGAACCCGTAATTCGTCCACTTCGTGCCGATAAAGTTGGGCCAATGCGCGATCCTGATCAATAGTGGCCTGTTGAGCAGCCAATTGTGCTTGGCTGGACTTCGCGAAGGTTTCAACCTGTTTCTGCGCAATATCGTCTTCCGCCTGCAACGCCTTTGCCTCCTCAGCAGCGGTGCGATACTTTAATTCGATCTCCATGCCGTTTGTCCAGAGCCGCTCTACGTGCTTCGCGTACATTTCCGCCTGGATGAACTTTGAATGGGCGGAGGCCGCGGTGCCACGATAAGTCATCAATTGATTCTCAAGCTGAGCTTCAAGATTGTGATACTGCGCTTCGGCCGAGTTCAGCTGATATTTCGCGCTCATGGCTTGTTGCTCGAGCTGCGGGTTGCTGAGGATGAGAATGATGGAATCACGCTTTACGGGAGAGCCGGGAGAAAGCAACTGCTGTTCTACGCGCCCCTCAGTCGCCGCCGCAATGACGCGGAAGATTTCCGGAACCAAGGTGCCGAGGCCACGCACTTCGATGAGCATCGAGCCACGTTTAACTTCGTCCACCCAAACAGCGCGATCTACTACTGGCGCCGTCGGGCGCAGGCGGGAGACGGCAATAGTTGCGCCTGCCGCGCACAACACCACACCCACGGCCAACATGGTGTGCCTTGTCCTTTTTGCCTTCAATATATCCGGCCGTTGTATATCCATTAAAAAGTCTACAGCATAGCCCATAAGCACAGGATGTTCTTCAACCGTTGTTCTTCAAAGACATAGTTTATTCGTATCGGAGTGACCGTGTTGGATCAATTCGACTCGCTCGAAGCGCCGGCATCAGGGCCGCGCCAAGCGCGATTACCAATAGGGTCACAGCGGTGGCTGCCATCGTTAGTGGATCAGTCGCCTTCACGCCGGGTAGAAATGTGATGAGCAATTTAGAAATGGTAAGCATGAGGAAAACACCGACTACGATACCCCCGGGAACGAACATAGCGGTTTCGCGCAACGTCAGGGCCACGATTTGGCTGGGTCGTCCTCCGAGTGCCAATCGCACGGCGAATTCCCGCCTCCGGCTAGAGGCCACAAAGGAGGCAACGCTGTAAACGCCGAGCAGGCCCAGCACAACAGCTGCCAATGCAAAAAAGCCGAGCAGCAAGCCTCGGAAACCTAGAGCGCTGACGGATTCGCCGATCATGTCGCTCATCTTCGCCGCTCCGTACACGGCAGCACGCGGATCGGCAACTTCGACGGCTCGATTCACTTCGGCCAGCATGTCCTCTGACATTCCCTCCGTCCGCACGACGACAGCTACTGCCCCCACCAACCGTGATCCTCTGTATCCATCGGATGCCGGGAAATACAATTGTGCCGAGCTGAATCTCAGACTAGACGCCGCAAGCGACGAGAATTTGATGTCGCCAACAACTCCGATAACACGACGAGGATTGTCTTCTCCCTCTACTTTTAGTGATCTCCCGACGGGGTCTTTATCGCCCCAGATCTCCGAAGCCAGTGTTTGATCGATGATCAAGACGCCGCTTTCATTCCCTTCCTCGTTGAAGTACCTTCCCGCCAGTAAAGGGATTCTCAGGGCACGAAAGTAATCTCCTGCAACTGTAAAACAATGGGCCTCTGCAATGGCAATGTTACCGTTCGCATCGAGGTACTGCCATCCGCCGACACGGCCTCCGAACGGCAGAAAGTCTACCAAACCAACTGATGTTACTCCTGGAAGCCGGCGGAATTGATCAAGCAGTTCCCGGTTGAATGCGACCAGGCGACGGAATTGATCGGCCCCTTGTCGGTTATACCTAACGGCGGATCCGACTTTTCGTTCGCCCTGCGAGACAGCAGTCTTCTCCGGCGACGACGAGGAACCGCCTGGGGTGCCCCCGAGCTTCCGAGCTAACTGTTTCCGAGATTCTCCTGAGTCTGTCATGCCAGACTCTGGGCGAGTAGAGGGCGTCGGCGGAACTACATTGAGAGCGATCACACCGTTGGGGTCGAAACCTGGATCTGTGCGGAGGAGAACGAACAGAGTCTTCGCCGTCATGGCTGCCCCGGTGACTAAAAGGAACGCCAGTGCGATTTGGCCGCCAGCAAATATCTTCCGCAGATGCGGAGCCAAGCTCGAAGACCGCACGTGACTTTGTCCTCCGAGCGACCGGCCCGGCTCAATCCTACTTGCATTCAGGGCCGATGCAGCACCGCTAGTCAGCGCCGCCACCACTACTGTAACAAATGCGAACGCGATGGCCGACGGCAACAGGCGCGCATTCACCAAGCCTACAATCTGGGCTGAGCCTGCATGCCGAAGTAAGCCCACGCCCCACCACGCGAGTGCAATGCCGAAAGTCCCACCTACGGCCGCAACGGCCGTGCTTTCTCTCAGCATCTGGCTGGCAACGCGCCATGGCGTGGCACCGAGGCAGCGACGAATCGCTGTTTCGTACTCGCGCGCCATCGACTGCGCCAGGAGCAGATTCCCGGCATTCAGGCACCCGACTAAAAGCAAAAACACACTACCGCCGAAAAGCAGGATCACAACCGGTTTCGAATCTCCAGAGATTGCTTGGCGTAAGCTACCAACGCTCGGCGGCTCTCCTCCTTGATCGATGTTAGCGGCAGCTAATTCCGGCTGCAGGCGCGCAAACAGTACCGAAATTTCCCCGCTCAATGCTTCGACGGTGGCCCCAGGTTTCAGTCTTCCGATCAGCGGGAGTCGCAGAATCTGGGCAGGCAGATTAGATCCGCCGTTCCTGCCAAGTTCGATCGATGAGCTACCGTTATGATGCTGCTGCGCCACCCAAAGGTCGGTCCGACCGGGGAAATCGAATTCGCTCGGCATCACACCAACGATTTGCAATGCTGTCCCATCGAGAACTATTTCCCGGCCCAGAGCATCCGGCGAGGCACCAAAAGCTTCGAGCCAAAGCTCATGGCTGAGCACAGCTACGCCAACCGCACTCGGATTCTCGTCGTACGGCGAAAATCCGCGGCCCAGACGCGCGCGAACGTCGAATACGTCGAAAAATTGCGTTGTCGCCACTGTGACCATTACGGGACGAAATTGATCACCGGAGTGGAGGGTTCCCCAGCCCACATAGTATCCGGTCAGAGCTGCAAGTGAAGGTGCTTGCCCCCACCAAGAAACTCCCGTAGCTCCGGGAGGGTCAAATGCGCCCGGAAGCACGACCAGTTGGTCCAAATCTTTAGCCTCAACAGGGTGCGAGAGCGCCGTGTCAGCAATGCTGAAGAAAGCTACGCTATTGCCCATCGCGAGGGCCAATACCAGGGCCGCAAGTACAGACGCTTTCCGCCCAAACAATCGGCGAATCAAGCTCGTTTCGATCATGCTTTTGTTCCAAAAGGGGTGCGGCCGCTTCTGGTAGCAACCGCGCACCCGCCACGATTTCGCGAATAGCAAATCCCTAATCAAAGAAGTGTACAACAAAAATAATCGCCGGGTCTACGACCGATCACCGAAGTGCAGCTCCCTCTACCAAAATGCCTCAGTGGGTTTTCAATATCGCTGAATGTGCGGAATGAATGGGCTTCACTCCAGCACCGGTTTCAAATACGAGTACTTAATGAGCCACATGATGTGGCGACGAACATAATCACTGTTATTCTCACACTCCTCAACCAACCGTCGGGTCAATTCCCCCATCTGCAGTCGGCACACTTCGCTGTGCTTTTCAACGATTTTATCTCGCCGAGAAGAATCGGCCTGATTCATTACCATGAGCGCTCTCCGAAGAATTTCAGTGTCTAAGACCCTCAGCCCTGGAGGTGACATCGAATCTGGAGGAACGGGCAAGTCTGCTCCTATCGCCTCTCTTCCGAGCTCGGTGAACTGCAGAATGGTGTTGGCCGTAAGGATAGTTGATGCATAGTTTCCAAAAAGATCATAGTAGTGGAGCCGCCCCAAACTGATGTTGGGTTTGTCAGTAGATGGAAGTCGGCACGCAATGCCTGCAAGCTCTGCCCACAGCTCTTCGTACTGGCGAACAATTGCCGAAAACGTGTAAAGCTTCAGTGCTCGTTGCCGCGATTGTCTTGCCATATCTTGGCGAAGAACATCATTGTCAATCAACGTCTGGACGTACCGGATCGACTCTCTCATATCAACAGCTATCGACTGCCCTAGGCAAAGGCGATTGAAGGCGCCGTCGAACTGATTCCCTGTATCGGTCAGGTCGCTACAGCAACTGGTCCAATAGGTCGGCGTGAGAAAGCCCGTCTCGCCATGGCTAACAGTGTCTCGATAGCCATCCCAGTCAGGTACGACCTGGGGTGTGCCGCAGGCCATTGCCTCTACAGGGGCGAGACCGAAACTTTCATTAAGAGTATCCACGGGAGATATGAATACATCCGACGCTGACAAAAGGAGCGATTTCGACTCATCTGATATGTCAAGGAAAATCCTTATGTGCTGGGCGACACCCAGTTCACGGGCACGACTACCGAGGAGTTCAGTATACCCAGGACTCTCTGTCCCCGCGATGACCCAAAGCAATCTACGGTTGGGATTCCTTCGGACGAGCTCTTGGAACGCACGTAGAAAAGGATAGAGGTCTCCCTTTGAGAGCGATATTTTTCCAAAATAGAGAATTAGGAACGCGTCTTGTGGGAGTTTCAATGTTCGTCGCACTTGGGCTTTGTCACGCGGCTGGAATACCGACGTGTCGACGCACAGAGGAATTACATCAAACCGTCCGTTGAACTTGGCGCGGGCTTCAAGGCGCTGATTAATCTCCTCCGTCAAGTGCTCAACGATTCTTCGTGCCGAATCACGGGCAGCACGGCTCGTGCATATAATGGAGTCGCATGGCAAAGTGGGCTCCAAGAGGAACCTCAGATAAATGCTGTTAACAAGATTTTGTTCAGCGAGCCCATGTAACAGGGTGGTTATGGGGAATGGCTTGGAAGCGGACCTCGTTCTAATCCCATACGAGACCTCGATTCCTCCGTGCAATCTACAGCTCGGAATCGGATTGAACCATGCAAGGATCTTGTAGCTCTCGACCCCACCGAACGCATCGAAAATGGAGTTGATTCTTACTTGCTTTCTTTGCTCGCTTGATTCGAGCAGATTTAGCTTTGCAGCTACCCTTGCCTTGCCTTCCGGGTAAACGAACAGTTCGCGCCGATTTGAATTCCCATGTTGGATTAATGCGTCAATCAGCGATTCGGCAGCCACGATGTGTCCACGAACGTCGCTTCCTCCAGGAAATGCCCTTTGCGATATTTTTGTAAAAAAGCGATTCCAGAAACCCCCTCTGGGTCTCCGGACCGCGTCAAACTGGCTCAGATGGGCGTCAACCAGTATGGCAATCGACGCTTCTCCTGCGCCCTGGAGGGGCGGAAAGCAATGATCGGGAATCAGCGCTTGCTGTGTCACAATCTCGACGCTCTGAGTACGTGCAATCCTATTGGCGAGCCGCTCTCCAGCCGATGACCAAATAGATGCTGCCTTTCCTATTCAACCATACTGTGAACAGCCACCGGTGAATGCTGCATTGTATTGACGTCTCTGATTGCGCGAATGTACCCATATTTCAAAAGCCACATAAGCTGCCGGAGCACCTCAGATCGTCCGCCACTGTTGGCCGCCAAGTCGAGGACATCACCAACGCGAATGGACTTTTGTGACTGCTTGAAAATCCCTCTAATTTCGGAGAGGTTCCATTCTGCAAAAGGATCGAACATTGAAAAGAGCTTTCGATACGGAAGAACGATGTTGTCCGATCCTGCCATGCAGAACTTTTCCGATGTTAACAGGGTATCTTCATTGATCTCGATTGTTGCGTATCCCTGGAAGCACCTAAAATAGCCAGGGAATCTGTACGATTTGTGAAACTTGTGAATGTCAGGCAGCCTTGATGCGATTCCGCTCAGCTCTGTCCAAAGCTCCTCGTACTGACGGACTGTGTTTCTCCAATTAAACAAGACCTCAGCTCGCCGACGGCTAGCAATGGACATGCGCCGTCGTAGTTCTCGATTGCGCGCCAGTTCAAACAAAGCTTGACTGAGCAACCTTATATCTACACAAGCTGACTGGCCTAATTGAAAGTGGTCCAGGACCCATTCGCCGGGATACATGAGCCCCTTGCGGATGATACTATCGTCACATTCCGCCCACATCGTGGGAATCAAGAATCCCGTCTCGCCCTCTACGACGAGGTCACGATAACCATTCCAATCGGAGACGACTTGCGGCACTCCACAGGCCATAGCTTCTAACACGACAAGTCCAAAGGTCTCCTGGATGTTATCCGAGGGTGAAACGAATACATCTGCGGCACAGTACAAATAGCGATTTTCCGACTCGGCAAGATGAGGAATAAAACGAATACAATCGGCAAGACCGCGTTCTCGAAGTTCTTCCTTGAGGTACTCAGCATGGTTCTCCCGCGACTTGCCTGCAATCACTAAGAGTAAGTGTTGATTTTTTAGTTTCTTCTTTACCTCAGAAACCGCCATTGCGAGCGGCAGTAAGTCAGTCTTGTCCGACGCTGAAATCCGCCCTAAGAACAACAGGATTGTGGCATCCAGAGGAAGCCTAAGAATACGTCGACAGGTGCGTTGGTCCAACGGACGGAACTCGTCTGTGTCTACGCCAAAGGGCACTACGTCGAATCGGCCTTTATAAAGCTGTCCGTGGAGAGGGAGCCGGGAAGCAATCATCTCCAGCACATTTGAAATCGCTGCGCGTGCCGCCCGACTTGAGCAAACGATAGAGTCGCACGGTAGCGTATCAGAGACAAGCAAGGGCAAAAACACTCCGCCAAGCATTTCGCGATAGCTCACCGTGTGATGAGTCCAAGTAATGGGGAATGGCCTCGTCGAATACGCTTGACGAATGTCAAGAAGCCCCGCATCGATTGATCGCGGCTCAAACCACCGCAGCCTATTTCGTGAAGCGACTCGGCATATTTCATCCATGCTGACAACTTGAGCTGGAGACCGAAGTTTGCCCTGTTGGTGCAGCCACCCAAGTTCTTTACGAAGGGCTCCCTCCGCACGGGGGCTCGGCAACAAAAATATTCCGCCGGCATTGTAGTGCCGAAGAAACGCTAGGTAGAGATTCCGCGTCGCGACGTTCGCTCCAAGAGGCAACTGACTGCGCTCGCGCAACGAATTGCGGACCCTTGAATAAATCCGACGAATCGGCGATCCCTCGTGCGGAAGTCGGACCCCTGTCCGTTCGCAGCACATTGCAAGAATTGAATCGCCCGGTTCTACTGATCTGCCGTCACTGTTTGCGTCTCTCTCCGTGTGAGGTTGCATGTTGCTTCCAATCTAATCGCGCAGGCTTACTAAACGCCGAAATTCACACGGCGTTGAGATCACATGGATTCCCGACAGCAGAATGAGTGCAGTGGAATAAGTGCTGACTTACGACCCCAGGCCAGGCAGCTTAGCGCCGAAGTAGCGCTGTATTTCTTTTAACTCGTCATCTGTATAAGCACCGATCCAATTCCTTGATACTCTTCCATCCGGCGCGATAACGATTGTTTGCGGGGTGCCCCCAAGCTTCAATTCGTGAATCGAGCCATACGATGGAATGGAGCAAACAGGGAAATTCAACCGGCTTGATTGCACGTAGGCATTTAGTGTCGCATCACTTAGAGATATGCCGATAAAGCGGAGATCTGTGCGCGCGGCCGCAAGCGTTTTGATGTTGTTTAAGTTCCGTGCACACCAGTGGCACTCGGGACTGAAAACGTACAGAACGGTAGGCTTCTTTGCACCAGAGAAGATAATTGTCTCCGGCCTTCCAGTAAGATCCGTACACGTCAACTGCGGCATCATAACCCCGGTTACCGCAACACTTTCGGGCCTGATTAAACGACGCATTCTGAGACCCATCCAGAGATTTGCGCATAACGATCCAACGAGCAAGAGCGACAGAAAAGCAGTATCGCTTATGCCGGAACTTAACCGCCACCTTATTAGCCTCATGAAGCTAGCTCTCCCAAGTGCAGTTTGTTGAGCCCTGGCTTTGGACACACGAGCAGGTCTGGCCACTCACTACCGTACCGTTGCCATAACATAGACCCGCATATACACATCCAGTAGTGGGGCAGGCTGCCGCAGGCTTTGCAAACAACGTTAACATCACCCCCGATGCAAGAGCAGAAACGTACGCTACAAACGCTATCCTTCTCGGAATTTTGATTGGCATAATCCCCTCCAGTTTCGTTGTCTTAGTCCATTGGACACCCTGGGACGGCTGTTACTACCGCAGCTACAATTGGGGCTGGGAGGGGGAATGGAATGTGAGCTGCTATTAACCTACCCAACTGCAGTTTGTTGAGCCTTGGCTATTGACCACCACCTAAATCCAACTGCAATTTGTTGAGCCATAGCTATTGACACACGAGCAGGTCTGGCCACCTATAATCCTACCGTTGCTGTAGCAACTCTGTCCATCTGCACATTCAGTAGTGGGGCAGGCTGCGGCAGGCTTTGCAAACAACGTTAACATTGCCCCCGATGCGAGAGCAGAAACGTAAACTATAAACGCTATCCTTCTCGGAACTTTGATTGGCATAATCCCTCCAGCTTCGTTGTCTTAATCCCTACCGGCGCTTTCTACACGCCAGCAGACTAACCGGGCGGATCATGAGCGCAACGACCTGCGTCGTCAACTAACAAGGCTGGACACTTTCAGACGAGATCGGACGGTTTTTCACCTCTAGGGTGGCCTGGCAAACTCAAAGACTCTCGGCATACTAACCGTCGACCACTGGGGAGGATCCGCCAGTGCACCCACATGTGGTCGATCCAGTAGTAGATTGTTGAGCGGCTAATTGTGGCGATTTTGGTCGCTAAGTACAAGGGCACAAACTCGCTTTCCCGACCGCAGCCTTCGCAGTAGAACTTGGCCATGAGCTCGCTCCTTGCTTCGGACAACGCCCACATTCCCCATTAAGTTGAGGCCGTTGAAGAAGTAATAAGTTTTGTTGACGTTACAGAGGAGACGGAGTTGACGCAGCGCCAGAACCGTTCTGAGGCATATGCGCATGGGGCCTCCGATTTGCGGGATCCACCGACTGAGAAGTGAAGGCCGTTAGTTACCGCCTGATCACTTGCCGACGGATTCGAAGCTAAAGCAATTGTTATACAGGCGTCAATCCAGAGAAACCCTTAATGCGAATCAGGTGACCACCTGAGGAGAAAACTACGAGTACTAAACGAGACGGGACCGGGCGCAATTGAAAGTGCCAGTCAAATTCAGGGCAAAGGAGCCTGAACGGGGGTACCTTGCAGCCTCTCCCCGAGAATTTTCACAGTATACACATTCTCATTGAAAAATCGCCGATCGCGCAGGAAAATACTGGCCAGCGAAGCTGAGAACTGGTGGGCCTGTTAATCGCACTGGGTTGAAGATCGATTGATTTCTAATATGCAGGTGGCGCGGAGCCCGGAAAAATGGTTCGCGGCGCGGCAACGTTGGGGCAGGGCTCAAGTGTAGCCAATCGAGGTGCCCATTTGCAAAATCCCACATCGCGATCGACCACAACCTTGTTACTACTTGTAATTGTAATCGTGGGTTTTTTGGCCCGCTTGAATGAGGTACGTCGGATGTTTGATTTAGCGCATCCCGATGAGATTTTCCAGACGCTGGAACCGGCTCATCGTTTGGCTTACGGGTACGGAGTTGTCACCTGGGAGTGGAGGGACGGCATTCGTTCCTGGGTATTTCCGGGTGTTCTCGCTGGAGTGATGAAGTCCACGGATTGGATGGGTCAAGGATCTACGGGGTACCTGATTTGTGTTCGGACTCTACTCTGCATAGTGTCGCTGACAACGGTGTGGTTCGGTTTCGTCTGGGCCGAACGAGCAGGCGGGACGACCGTGGCTGTCGTCAGTGCGGCGGCTTGTGCAACTTGGTATGAGATTGTTGGTTTTGCGCCTAGAGCGATGACGGAAGTGCTTGCCTCTCACGTTTTATTAATCGGGCTATTTCTTGGCTTTTATCTTGACGACGAACTTGGTCGGCGCCGCCTCTTTTGGGCGGGAATCTGTTGCGGAATTGCAATGTCACTGCGCATTCAGCTTGCCCCGGTCGTTCTGTTCGCTGCGCTTTATTTCAGTCGCGGTTGCATTAAGAAGAGATTTCCGGTGGTGATAAGTGGAGTTTTACTCCCCGTGTTTTGCTTTGGTCTAGTAGATGCGTGGACGTGGCACCATCCTTTCCAATCATTTTACTTATACTTCTGGGAAAACGCAGTTAAAGGTAAAAGCCTCTTATATGGCACTAAGCCGTGGTATTGGTATCTAGCGGAACAAATGAAGCATCTCGGCCCCTTGGGGGTTCTCGCGATCATTGGCGTTCGCCGAAGCACTTTCCTAGGCTGGGTTACGTTCATCATTCTGGCGTCGCACTCTATGCTTGGTCATAAAGAGGCTCGTTTTCTATATCCTGCATTGCCTATCATTATCGTGCTGAGTGCCCTCGGTTACGAAGAAATAGTGAGAGAATTGTCTCATGTTCTGAAGATATCACCTAGTCCGAGAGTTTTTGTTTCGATAGGCATGGGCTTTTTCCTACTCTTTTCTTGGATTCTTCGTTCAAGATTTACCTATTGGGTTAAAAACTCAGGAGGTATGATTACATTCAGTCAGCTGAGCAAGGACACCAGTATTTGTGGTGTCGGTCTTTACGGGATTTCATGGTTGGTAACAGGTGGTTACACCTATCTTCATCACAATGTTCCGATCATTCTGATCCCAGGTTCTGAGCAGTTCGACAAAGAAGCACCGACAATCAATGCCGTTGTCGCCAGAGAAGACCTATCCATTTCAAGGAATGAATTTGTTCTATCAAAATGTAGGAATGGTGTCTGTCTTTATCAGAGAAACGGTTCTTGCACTCATCCGGACGACGAGATAAACAGAGTGCTCCAGGAAACCGGAAATTAAGGAGCATATCATAGTCCACGCCGCGACTCTCCGAAGGTAAGAAAGCAAGATCATAAATGGCGACACCTATGAAACTACCCTGCGTCGGAGCTTCTATAGAGTTGGCTGTGGTGATTCCTACGTACAACGAACGAGAAAATGTCGCGCCTCTTCTTACTGCCCTGGAAATTGCACTCGCTGGAATTGAGTGGGAAGCAGTCTTTGTGGATGACAGCTCACCGGATGGAACGGCCGAGTACACCAGGAGAGTAGCAGCGACGGACAGGCGCGTTCGTGTTTTGGAGCGGATTGGTCGGCGTGGCTTGTCCTCTGCTTGTATTGAAGGGATGCTTGCGACTCCCGCACGGTATATCGCAGTTATGGATGCTGATCTTCAGCATGACGAGAGTATCTTACCGAGGATGCTGGAAAAAGTGAAATCGGGAAACCTTGATATTGTCATCGCAACTCGCAAAATCGTGGGAGGAAGCATGGGTCAGACGTCACGCCAAAGGACTCGGCTGAGTGACCGAGGCGCCCAGGTTAGCCGGTTGATTTGCCGTTGCGACGTGTCAGACCCGATGAGCGGATTCTTCCTTGTTGACAGTCGGTTTTTCCGGCGATCCTTGCCGTACACCACGGGAACAGGATTCAAGATCCTGGTGGACCTGCTCGCGTCAAGCCCGCGCCCAGTCCAGATTGCCGAAGTCCCCTACCATTTTCGAAACCGTGAACGAGGTGAGAGCAAACTCGATATAAAAGCTGAGTTAGAGTACGTCTATCTTATAGTGGACAAGCTCGTCGGCAAGGTCCTTCCCACGCAATTTGTTCTTTTCGGTCTAGTTGGATCTCTTGGACTGATCGTTCATGTTGGCGTGTTAGCGGCGCTCTATTATTCAGCGCAAGTTTCTTTCACACTGTCACAGGTAATGGCAACTGCATGCGCAATGACTTTTAATTTCCTGCTGAATAACCTGGTCACCTTCCGCGACCGCCGCCTTCGAGGATGGCGAATCGCGAGCGGATTAATTACTTTCTATATAGCTTGTTCGCTCGGAGCACTCGTCAACGTCAGTTTCGCGCAATTCCTGCTTCATTACCGGATTCCATGGTACCTAGCTGGAATTTCGGGGATGGCGATCAGCGCTGTTTGGAATTACGGCGTCAACACAATCCTCACGTGGCGTCGCGAGCGCGTTCGCTCTTACGAGGCAAAGGTCTGCTTCGAATCGGCGCCTAGCGTGGGAAGTCGGCCAAGCACATAATACCTGGAGGTCCAAACATAAATCGATGCAACGCTCCCGGTTTGCCGCATATGAACTCTCGCCCTGGAACCAACCTGAACCGATGAATCCGCGTTGGGAGATCGCGGAATTTGAGCACCATCCCCACGATTGGTCTCAAGCACGGCGTTGCACCGTGGCACGGAGGAGGATCGAGGAGAACGATTCGGAACCAACTTTGCTTACGTTGGAGCGTTACGCCTATCGGGCCTGGCATACGAACCTGCCACTGATACCGGCCGGGGTTTGCCACTTCTACGATGGCCGCGCCGGAATGGAGCCACGCATCCGAGAGCTTCGTGAGGACTTGCGCTCAGGAAGATTCCCACTCGTGCTTTTGCGGCCAACGCACTGTATCTTGAAGTAGTTCGACTGACCTACAACCTGGTCACGGCTTTTCAGAGGACATGTCTCACCGAAGAATGGCAAAGCCTCACCTTGAGCAAACTACGCTCCAGACTCTTCTACCCCATCGAATTCATAGGCTAAAATCCCTGGAGGGCTGAAGCTACGATTGTGAAAATCGAGCGACTGCTGCAAATATTTTGGAGACGAATACCCGATTTGTCGGTTCCGAAAATTCTGACCCTTTTCATTCCGGAAATTCTGAGCCCATGCCTGGCTGTTCTGAGCACAATTCTAGTAGACTGCGCGTAAGTACTATGGTCAAACTCCCCGTGTTCGTTTAGCGTTGGCTGACGCCATGCTGGCGAGTCGAGAGGACTCTTTAAGCGGTTCTCGACTCAAACATGATTGCCCGAAAACAAAGGGGCCGGTCCAGTGAAGAACACAGTCAAATCCAAACAATATGCGCTGCTCATAAGTCCACGTATGCTCACTCGGGGAGATTCTATCTTCCCTTTCGGAACATTCACGGTTCGCATTGTCCATATCGATGGCGACAAGCTAAGCGCCCCGAGTGATGCGTCTTTCAACGGCTTGGTTTTCGCATGCCAATGGGAAGAAAATAATCCAGACGAACCGACCTACTCATGGAAAGCATTTTACCGAGAGGTCTGGAAAATTGAGCGCAACGATGCAGAAAGAATGGTAAGAATGCTGCGAAAACTGAATCGCATTTCCTCTTCGGCATCAGTCAAGAGTTTCGGTCAGTACGTGGCTTTCATCGCCAAAACGCTTCAAATAAAGCTTGCCTTGAAGGAATCGAATCATCAGACCGGCGTGCCAAGCTACAATTTCAATGAGTACGTTCGCATTAGAATTCCAGAAGTCGCTGGCGTCGCCGACGAAATCTTTGCTAAAGTCCGCAGCTCAAACGTAATGTCGGCAGGAGCATGAGCCCGTTGCTTGCCTTCCAGACGACCTCTCGAAGAAGTAGCTTTTAGCGCAGGACTTCGTGACACGATTCGGCCCGAAAGCGGGAGGTGCGGTGTGAAATACCGAATTGCAATGTGGACGGCGGCAGGCTTTCTTGTTGCGAGCGGCTGGGCCATTTATTTCTTAGTGGCAAGCAAGGACCTTCCGATGGAACCGCTGGTGTCCGCTCTTCTTCGGCTAACCTGTCCGATTGCGATTGTCGGCATGCATTACCCCGTGAGCATTTATTCGTCTTTTGCTGCAAATGTTGCCACGTATGCAGTGGTCGGTCTACTGGCGGAAACCTTGCGGCGTCAATTAAGCCTCTCAAACTAATTCAAGTCCCGAAGGGTGGACCGGTTGCCCAACGCCCCCCGCACGGAGATCCGCACAACCGACGTTCACGAGGTATGCCTCCGCTGGGCGGCGCGTTCATGGTTCAGTCTGAGCAACCGTTCCAGGAGTTCGGCATTCGTTAGCGTCGCGGACCAGCCATACGCCGCGAATACCGCTTCATCTAGCTTGCGATGTGCATCCGTCAGCCACGCGGGGCGGGCGTTGTAAAGACTGGTGAGCGTGCGCTTTTTGAGCTCGGTTTCGGTCGCATCCGGCGGATTGAGCCATGCATCGCGCTTGGCTACCAGTTCGCGCGCCGCCACCGCGATAGCTTCCACCAGTGGGGATTTATTCGGCTGAGTTCGAGGCGACCAAGGGAAAGGGAAGGTTTCAAATGTGCGCGCCGAAGAATACCGCGGATCGTTCCCGACTCCCATCCAAGCGCCTTGCGACAGTGACCACACTTCATGCAACCGGCTGTGCACAACTCCGAAAGCATAATCATCGGCGCGGGCGATTACGTGGCAGGTATGGTCTGGCACAACGTCCGTGCTCATCCAAACAAAAATCCGGTGCTTTGCCACTTCTGGCGTGACAATACACCGATTCAATCCTGCGATTCGCTCCCTGAGCGCTGGGCGGGATCTACCGTGTAGCCACCAGTTTTGCCTCATCAGTGCATCTCGGTTTCCATCGCGGAGCGGTTTCACCGTGAGCCTCACATGCTCGAATGGCAATTCATAGAGCGCGGCCTCTTGCTCTGGGCGGTCAACGAAATCAATCAGCCATCCATCTTGGGCTCGCTGCACAATGTCACGGCCAATCAGTCTGCGCTTCACAACGTCCGAGTTTGGCCGCCCATTCGGATTGACTGGCGCGGCGAGCATCACGCGAGCTTGCTCTGCTGTAAGATCGAACGGCCCGCCTTTCATCACGCCTAGGAAGCACAGGCCCGCATTCTCAGGTAGAGGCAGTGCGGTGGCGACGTTTGCGCTGGAGGTCAAGTCCGAATGAATCTCACTTGCGGGCTGCCCATCTAGCACGCGCTCTTTTTGCGAGCCATCGTCGAAGCCCACCATTGAAACGCGCACCGCCGCGCCGTCAAGAATCCAAGGGCGGTCACTCCAGGCCATGAATATGCCGCCTGAATCCAGGATGCGCTCCAATATGGGGCGATTGCCTATCATGCGGATAGAGTTAGTAGCTAGCAAACCTGCGCGCTTGGCATGACCTTCCTCAATTTGTGCGCGTGCGCGTTCAAACCAGAACGTCACAAGGTCTGCGCCGCCCGGTACGCGGCCAGCGTAAAGCGCACGCAAACTGTCGACGTATTCGTCGCCAAGTTCGCCGCGCATTTTCTTATCGCCAAGGAACGGCGGGTTGCCGATGATGCAATCCACATCGGGCCATTCTGGTTCCACGGGCTTGCCGTCTGCATCACTGTTCAGTATTGCATCACGATGTAGAATGTTGTCGAGCTTGCGGAGAATCGGCTCTGTGGGCCAGCCAATACCGTTCTGATTGAGCCATTGGAGATAACCTATCCAGACGACCACCGACGCCAGTTCTTGCGCATATACGTTAGTTTCCAACCCGTACAACTGCGAAGGATGTACCTGTTTCTCCAGAAACGTTGGGAGGCCATGCTCCGCGAGGAAGACGCGGACTTCGTGCCACAAATCCAGCATCCGCCGCAAAGCTAGATACAAAAAATTTCCGCTGCCGCAAGCGGGGTCAAGGACACGGACTTTTGACAATTCTTCCACCCAGTTTAGGAGTGTTTCTTGCATTTGCTTACGAAGTTTTGGGTAGGCTGTACCCTTCTTTCCTAAGGTCGCTTCGACAAGCGCTTCTTTCTCAGCGGCCTCTGCTAACGCCAAAGCCTCTGCCCTCACCGTTGCCCAGCGGCGCTGGAGCGGTTCGATTACTACCGGTTCGACGATGAGCAGAATGTCTTCCCGGCTGGTGTGGTGTGCGCCAAGTTGTGAGCGCTTGCCGGGATCCAGGCCGCGCTCAAAGAGCGTGCCGAAGATCGCGGGCTCCACTTGTGACCAATCGAGCGCGGCAGCGCGCTTTAAGATTGCCATGTCGCTGGACGTGAGTTCGAATACTTCGTCGTCAGCAAATAGGCCGCCGTTGAAATAATGAATGTCGTGCGGGCCAAAACTGTTACCGCTGGTAGCCATCGCGCCGAAAAGCTGTCTAAGTTTGCGTGTAAAACTTGCTGGTTTGGTCTTATCTAGTTCGATCATCTGACGGAACAAATGGTCGGGCAGCAAGTCAATGCTGTCTGCAAATAGACAGAAGATGAGACGCATTAGGAAGTGCGCCGCTTGCTCTGGGTTAGCTCCGCGCTGCTGCAAGCTGTCCGCGAGCTTTGCAAACTCCTCAGCCACATGCTCAGTAACTCGTATTTGCGCGGCATCAGGGCGGAGCAATTCCGGACTGGTGAACACCGCACGCAGCACTTCCAGCGGCGGGAGTGCACAATTCGCAGTTGGCACGGCGGTGAGGAGATCGTTTAGCGCGAAGCTGTAAACTAGCGGACGCGTGCCGGTGAAGTTGGTATGAACCTCGAAGCGTTCTTGATCGCAGGTTACCAACAAGGGAGGGTTCTCTAGGTCCCCTTGATAGCGCACGAGTTGTGCGTATGCCGCACTCAGGCTCTTGTGCTTGCCCTTGTATTCCCATGCGAAAAAGCCGCGCTTCCAGACATCAGCAAAGCCCTTTCCGTCGTCAAGCGTGGAAAGGTGTTTCTCGAAAGTGAATGTATCGCCGCTTTGGTCCGCCGCTGCGGGGTGCGGTTGTCCTAACACTTCGCAGAGGTCAATGAAATGACTGTGAGACGCGGCGCGCTCGGAGAGAGTACTAGCTTTCCAGCGTTCAACGAACTCAGGCAAAGAGAGTGGCGGCATGGGGTTTTGTCAAAACTTGGGCCGAGGGCCTACATCTCCGGCGCGTAAGTATAGCGCACGTCTTTTGGCGGGAGCACGGACTACATACGCCGGATGACGCACATTGGCAGGATGACATCGGGATACTTGCCGCGCTTGAAGAGATCGCGAAGGACATCGTCAGCGATGCCCCAGATGAAGGATACGATTTTATTGTGTGTTGCCTGGTCCACTATCGCGGTCGCTCCTTCTTGATGCTCAGTTCAGAGGGTTATTCCTTTCGGACACGCCCCTAGCACTCTTGTGCCACAGCGCGACTGGCGGCGGATGTCGGAATCTGAAAACAGTCTGGGGGTAGTGGAACATCACCCACTTCATATTGCCAATACATCTTTGCGCACCGGCACGGCCCACACCTTTCGCGCCAGTTTGGTGAGCATCTCCTGGCGTTGTTCAATAGTAGAAGAATTCCAATTCTCAAACTGGACCAGGTCTGCAACCGCGCGGTTAAGCTGTGTGTTGACCCCGACCTGCGGTTTTTCGACAAGAGATTTCGTAAGGAGAAAGGCCGACTGTCGATAGCCGGGAGCTTTCTCGGCGTAGCTAGCATTCGAGACCGAGGCATTGATGGTCTTTTCGAGCAGGGTGAGATTGCCCAGGCGTCCTGAATCGTTATCGTACTCGTCTACTCTGTCAAAAGCGGCGCGCACATCCGGCCGCGGGTTGCTGGGAAGAATGTGCTCGATCTCTACATTTTTTGCGACGTAGTGATCAAGATGCCCGTGGGCAGGATTGCCCCAAGCTTGTTCCTCGATGAACTGGGTGAGTTTAGCGAGAATATATCGCACGCGGTACTGTTGAATCAGGCTTTGCGACAGCTCGCGGAAAGCGAAGTCGAAGCGCTCCGCGCGGCTAGCCATGTCCTCCACGAAATACTTTTCAATGAAGGCATCGAGCTCAGAGTCATTCTTGACGGAGCGCAAGTCGGAGCACCAACGGGCGAAGTTTCGCTCGAAAGTCTTTGTCGGTTCACGCGTGATGATGTAGCAAAAGAAAAGGTTTTCGATGGCCTTGCACAACCGGTCGAAAAGCTCCGGGGGTAAGGTCCGCGCTGCCATCAGCAAGATATATTGCTGTCGCAGCGCGCCGCCGAGAAACGACAAGTTGTGAAGGTAACGGTTATCATGGCCACCAGAATCCTTGCAGACGAGGAAATTCGCATGCGAGCTAGAACACTCAATAAGTTGTTCGAGGAAGCCAAGCGGGTCGTCGTCTATGCCGCACACAGCAGCGTTTTTCACAAGCCACTCATAGATTTCGTCCTCACGGATAACGCGGTAGGAGTCGATCTCGTAGTGCGCCATGATGTAGTAGCGTAGAAACCGCAAGGGTTTTTCGCCGCAAGCGTCAAGCGTGTCCACCAACTTCTTCCAACGTCCCTTTAGCCGGGGATATTCCTCGCTTGCCGTGCGCATGAAAAGCAGGTTTTTCAGCAGGTCCATGGCGTTCAGGCCCAGGCCCCTGTCGTTGATGGTTTCGAAGACCTTCAGAGCATTTGCAATCGTGGGCGTGACAATGCGGATGAGTTTCACGCGAGTGGTGAGCACGCCGTGGAATTCGCGAAGGGCCTTCGGGTCAGTGTCGAGATTCGTAGTGAAGAAATCACTGATGTCCCGGCATGCTGAAAGGATATTTCTTACGGAGGCGGTTCTTTCTGGGATCGCATTCAACGCCGTATTGCCAGAGGCGATCTTGCCCAGCACGCCTTCGCTGTCTTGATATTGAAGGGTGACGCGGAATCGATCGATTTCTTCATAAGTCCGCGGGTCGATAGCTGCATCGGCGATTTGAGAGTCGAGCACCTTGCTGGGTGGGCTGCCGGATACCCGCAGCACGTCGCGGACCACGCAAAGGATCAGATATAGTGTGGTCACCCGCTGCTGGCCGTCAATGAGTTGAAACGTGCCGTCCTCGCTCTTGCATGCGACGATGCTGCCAAGGAAATACTCCGGGCCGGAAAGAATGTGCCCTCCTTCGTCGTAAAACTCTTCGTAAAGGTCTTGCAGGAGTCGTTCGACCTGTTCGCGCTCCCAAACGTATTCTCGCTGGAAGTCAGGCACTGAGTAGAAATCCTTGAAGAGCGCACCAACGCTCAAGTCCTGGGATTCGATCTTGGGAGTGTTGGTTTCGGTCATGGCATTGGATTCCTGTCGCAGACTGTGAACTGAGATTTAACGATTTAACTGTCTATCTCAGAATTTCAATCGAGCAAAGAATAAGAGGAGAGGGTACGTCCTCGTTCAAAGGTTACCACAATCGTTTATGTGCATCTGTTTATGCAGGAGGTTAGTGTGCACTTTCTAATGGGAGGAGTTCCGGGTGTCGGCCCGATGGACGCCACTACAAAGTTGTTACATCCATGCTCGCCGCACAGATATAACTCAGCCAGTGCAGGTAGGAAAAGCGGGACAGCAGTTTACTTCTTCTTGTGCCACAAGTCGATGTGTGCGTTAACCAGGTGTGCGTTAACCAGATGGAATGACCTAACTTGGGTCTGTGGCAACACTCTCGCGGTTAATTTCATATAATTAAGCCAACATGGGAGAAATCTTTTGACGTTGGGATGCTTCGTAGTTGTGCCTTTAACGAGTGGAGAGGGTGATGTCCGGGGACAGAGCAAACAGCAAAAACGCGAGGCTGCCTATCAGACTAAACTCCAGTCATACTCTGACGCCCTCAAGCCTGGAATGACGCGCAAGAATGTGGAAGATTATCTTCGAGCGAAGGGTGTCGAATTCGGGCAATCGTGTTGCATTGACAAAGGTTCCGTCTTTTCCGACCTTGTGAAGATCGGAAAAGAGAAACGCCCCTGGTACTGCGAAGAACATAATGTCTACATCGCCTTCCAGTTCGTCAGTGTCGAACCACAAAAGGGATTCGATGCGCATGATTCGGGCGCCCTCAAAGGAATCACCATATTCCACAAGTTGGATGGTTGCCTCTGACTGAGCGGCTCGGAGAATTCGTTGTGGAGGATTGGGTATCGCTCGGGCCCCTGGCATAAGGCAGTTGTACCTCGACAGCAACATAACTATTATAGTAATTCATAAAACACCCAGTCATGAGCGTTTGGTGAAGGCGACGATATTTCCGACTCGAAAGAGGCGGTAAATCCCGTTCGAGGCCAAATGGGGAACAAACGACAAGCCAAGCGTGAATAAGATGGGATCGAGTGAAGGGCTTGATCTAACGGCCTGCTCCACACCTGCAGTTGACTACGCTCGTTAGGTGCACATTGGTTATGAGCGCACGGCGTGCCAGGTGGGTGACCGACACTGATAGCTTTCTCACACATTGGTGATGGTCGGACATCGCCACCCGCGGTTTCCGCTGTCGGACTGAGGCCTAGCCTACGTTCAGTTCGCGTTGATCACGGTAAAAGAGCCTTCAGTTCCTGAAATTCATTTTTGTAGTTGACGCGGTAGCGTGCAAACGGATGGGACATGGTTGTCGATGTATTACACCAGGCCTTTACATCCCATCCGGCCTCCACTAAGTCTGACGCAGCGAACACAAACTCTAGGGTTTGCGTGAAGAAGGTAACGACGTCGAAATGAGCGCCGTAGTCAAAACTGGCCTCGCCGCCATGGACATAGAAATTTCGACAATTCACCGCTTCATCCGTCACGGTTATGAGTTCAGGGAAGCGGTTACCAACCACTTTCAGGATGTGCTCGGCCCTGTGCCGCACTTTATGCTTGAGGTTAGGTTTTCCAACCCGACCAAAAGCTCCGAGAACACTATCGCGCTCAGGGGTACGCGGCAGAGCACGAAACGCCTTGCGACTCGTCTTCCCAGCTTCTTCAAGTTCTTTCGAAATTGGTACATCAAGGGGCACAGCAGAGGATGGGAGAATATCGAACATGTTCGCGGCGCCGATCAGTCGGTCTACGTCGTAAGAGTTTTCCTTCGCAAAGCAATTCGAGAAGCGGCCACGCGCATCCCGCCAGGAATCGTCTCGGTCGAGCCAACTCGCTAAGACGCGGCAGAAGTCGTCCGGTTGCCGAACGGCGTCCAACAATATATCGGAAGGATGTGGCCGTTCCGCTCCTGGCCTGCGCTCCCGTTTCGGTTGCATGCTCCAATAAACGTCGAGAGTAACAGGTGTTTGTTGAGCGGATTGGACGGTGAGGTTTATGGCGACGAGGTTCTGCGGACGCCCTGCGAAAATCTCCAAAAATCTCAGCAGTATAGTCAGATAGCGAATCGATTGATCGAAAACCACTGGGCTTGGGAACTCAATTGTCAGAAAGATCGTGTTTTTCAGGCCTACTCCGTCCGGCCCGCCGAAAGTGACGGGCATCGGATTGTGTGAGGCAGACACTCTTCCGATTAAAGTGTCAGCCGAAAATATTTGTTTCTTGCCAGTGAAATAGAGAATTTGCGGTGTGGGGCCGGTTTCGATTGTTCGTCCGACGGCGTTACCGTTGGCGATCGCAATCTGATCAATGAACGGCCTCGGGTTAAGCAGAATTCCGAACGCATCGAAGTCATAAAAGAGAGTGGTCGCGTCGTCCACGACAAAATGCAGTTTGGTGATTGTCTGCTCGCCCGGTGCAAGAAAGCTGTCGCCATAAATGACGAAATGGGGGAATACATCCGCAAAGTAATATTCCTCTCCCGCTCTACCACCGTGACCCGGAATGAGCGTCGTTACGCAATCAATGAGCGACACCTTCGTCAAATCTTGCAGAACGCCAGTGATGTATTGATGGGGTGCGGCGCGTGTCTCAAACTCGTGCCTATCGTAGAGATAGAGTAGGGTCTCTGGTCCTGCGAGCGTAAGCTCCCCGTAGATGTCTTTTCCTGGAGCAAGAGCAAATTTTCCTGCATTCTTCGTCTTTCGAAGGTCATCCACAATTGAATCCTCGACTACGCGTTCGATTCAAACCGTATTCCCCTTCGCGGACATTATAGTTCTTACGATCGATGGTGAAGAGAAGAAGCGACTCCCTCCGAGCGAGGGTCGCCGATTTCAGCAGTTTCAGTTAGCGGACGGTGTCTTCGTGGGTAGCTGAAGCTAGCGGACGCGAATCGAGACTACATCGCCTGCGTGGAGCGAAACGCGGAGTATTGCCTTTATCACTAAGAAAATGACTTCGTGTTCTAAAGGCATTTGAGATACATTCACGCAATCGGCTGAACCTTGGATCTTAAGGGACACCGTTCACTTACATGCCCACGAATTCGAATGCATCTCCAAAGATCGCGCTCTGTCTGTCGGGCGGCGGCTTCAGAGCGACGCTATTTCATCTAGGTGTAGTCGCTGCCTTTCGGCAGCTCGGCCGACTCGGAGAGGTCGGCGTAATCTCCTGCGTCTCTGGTGGCAGTATCATCGGCGCTCACTTAGCGTTGAATTGGCACCGGTACACAAGTGGTTAGAGTTGAGCAGACAGAGATTCGCCTCCAGGAACTCTTTCGACTTAAAGTCTCAGACCGACCAGCCGACCTAACTGTCGATACTGAATCTCTGTTCGCCACGTCCAACAACAGCCTGGGGTGCACCGTTTATCAGTATTCCTTGGCCGATAAGAAAACATCGCAAAAATTGATTGGCCTGACTGCCGGCCAGCAGGGATGTGATGGCATTGCGGCTGAAAATGGAGCGCTTTACGTCGTGCTTGCCGGAAGGAAAGAAATTTCGTTACTGGCCGAGGTGGGGCGTGTCAACCTATGACAGCTGGAATTTTCAAGAAATCAATCCTGAGGGCGGTGTTTTAGCTTTGGATAAGGAAGGCAATCGTTTGATATATGCGGCCCAGTTAGGCACCGCGTACGGAATCTCACTTTCGGCCAAGAAGATACAGGCGTTGGCCTCGGGCTTTGGTGCAGTTCACGCAATTGCGAAGAACTCCAGTCAAATCCTCCTCGCATCTGGGAAAAAGGTACTGTTCTATGCAAGGGCAGATTTCCAGGGCGAAAACCCTCCGGCTACAATGCAGTCTCTTACTGGTGGGAATATATCTGGCGTTGCAGTGGATAGCTCAAATAGCGCATGGGTGGCGGATTTTGATAATGGAATAATTGAAGGTCCGTTTCCGTTGAGTTGATAGATAGGAATACCCTGTCGCCAAAAAGGTACCCCGCGCCGTCTCCACCCCGGCCACATGCATTCTTCACAGGCCCATCGTCGCCGCAAGCTCTTTTCCGTTTTATGTGTTCGGACTGCCTTTGTAGAGCGTGCGAAATTGGTCGCGCTTTCCATACTTTGTGTTGCGTGTACGAGCGGCTTGACTGTGCTCCGCGGGCATATCTTCGTGTGCACTGGCACTGCTACGCGATGTACACCCAGAAGCAATATGTGACTCGAAGACTGGAACGCATCCTAACGAAATGAGGGGATCCGAGTCGCCGTGTTGACCACCGATGTGCTTCCTGAAGCGCGAGAGGGCTGGTATGAGCGGCAGCTCCGGGGTGGAGTACAGGCAGTCATCTGCCACCCAAAACTTGTCCAAACTGGGCTTGATCTGATCGAGTTTCCAACGATCCTGTTTTACGAGACTGATACTCCATCTACGTACTTCGGCAAGCTAGCCGGAGAAGCTGGAGAATCGGGCAGCGCCTTCCGGTGAAGGTTAAATTTCTTCACCGAGAAGATGCAGGAGAGCTGCCTTCGGCTGATGGGCAAGAAGCTGCTCGTCTCTCTAGCCATGGAAGGGAAGTTCTCTTCGGAAGGATTGCAAGGTATCAACGATGAGGATGACATCCTCATGGCCATTGGCCCGCGAACTGGTAACAGAGAAGGGGATCGGCGAGAGGGCGGATGCGGTTTGGGTGACTCTTCAGAAACAGCCAGAGACAATCCAACCAGACAAGAAAAGGAGGGCGCTATGGGTATTCTGGGACTAACGCACGATGAGCACGGCGCGGCCCTTGAGAAACTCCCCGTGGCGATCAAAGTCGCCATAGGAGAAGGGCCGGCACCCGATGACGAGAATGGTAGTCCGCGGGCGCTATTTCATTTCGTTTTCAAGCGGAGAACCATGCGGGGACAAATCGTGTACTGGGAACCCGCGCCAGACATCGCCGAAGTCTTCGGGGACAAACCGACGGAATTGGCAGTGGTGTTCCTTAATGATGACCCGAGAGAAGTATGCGCATCGGAATACGCCCTGTGGACGAAGAAGGGCCGCCTCTGTCACGGAGAGCTTGTGCAGATCGCCAATGGCAACGCACCACGCTACGAAATGCAGGCAATCCGGAGGACAACCGAGCACCCCGAGGGAGAGGCCTGGCCGGGTAATCACAAGTATGCGGATGGACCGACGGAAGGGAAGCCCATCGAAGGTTGTGGCGAAGGCTGCCCCGAATTGGAGAGTGGCAAATGCGGCCCCTCGGCGGATCTTTATTTCATCCTGGAAAAATTTCCGAGCCTGGGTGCCATCTGCCGACTGCATACGGGAAGCAAGACCTCAGTCCCCAATCTGTCGAATGCCGTGGCTCAACTGCACAGTTGGAATGGGGGCCGATTGAAGTGGGTCAGAGCCATTCTGAAGGTCAGACCGGAGCTTCGCTGGCATCCCGGGCAATTCGGAGAGTGGGAGAGTTCCGTTGTCCCCATTCTGAGCCTTGAGATTGGAGGGGCAACGCTGGAAAGTCTGGGCGACAAGATGAACGAGCCGGCAAAGCTGCATCTGGAAGCGCAGCCAGCTTGCACCGGTGAACAACGAGGGCCATTCGTCGTGCGAGAAAGCGAAGTGGAACGTGCCCAAGAGATTGCCGATGAGTTCTATCCGCGGAACAGGAACCTTCTGGAAGAGCAAAGCGGCGCGATCATTCAATCCCCAGGGAATGCTGAGTTGTGCGCGAGGATCTGCGAACTAACACGACTTCTCGGCTACAACGCAGCCAAGACAAAGATGCTGGTGGGGCAGTGCAGGCTAGATCTGGTGGGACTCGAGAGAAAGTTGCAGCACGAACTCGATGAGGGGCCGCAGCTTGCTCCCGAGAGCGGTGGCGGCAAACCCTCCCCACGTCACAGTGGCATAAACGAACCACCTTTCCACAAAGATGTGGGCACTAAAACCTTTTCCACATGTTCGCGCAAGGAGTGAAAGACGGGACGCATCGGTCATGGTTTTGAAGAGCATGTCGGACGAGGGGACGACTGCAACCCTTCGGTTAACAGCCGAAAAAAGCATTCGGCTCTGAAGAGAATGTTCACGGATCGAACCTCTGAACCTCTGTAGCCTAACGGTGTTTCGGACCGCCAGGCCGACAATTCGCGAATTGGGATAAATTGGGATAAAGGCTATGCGTGAGGAAAGAATTCGAAGTCGTCTCTAACCCCAAGCCTGCTTTGGATTTAGTGGCGGAGGAGGTGGGATTCGAATCCACCCGCTGTATGGAAACAAAGGAGTTTTGCGGCGCCTCCCGCCTCCTGGCCTTCTATGGTACTGAAAAGTAAGGAGTGGAACAATTAGTGCCCCCTTATTGCCCCCAAGAATTTTGGAGAACATATTTTGAAATGGGCGTGGACGCGCGACGCTCAATTTGAGAATTGCAGTGTCGGAGAATCTCAGAAATACGACTACCGGCGGATGATAATAGTAGACCAAATGAAAATCGGGTTCTATTCGCCGATTCAGCAGAGAATAGATTAGGGGATCAGTGGGTATTGCGGTTGTATCAAAATCCAGATTTATAACCGAGAGATCGGCACGAGCTTCGCGCAGAGCATGGACGTATGCCCTGGCTGCCGATCCATAACCAGTATGGTGGGTTACCGGTCCATAGAATGCAACCCTCAACGGCGGCATGGCATTCCTCCTTTCTACTCATAGATCGAAATCACCTGTCCCATGAGACGTCAAAGTGTCCTTCTTCAAACGCGGCAGGACAGGATCTCTATGTCTTCGCGATGATAATAAAATTGTGAATTCGTTAAGGCCATGGTAAAGGTCCATCCTAAAAGCTCCTTCTTGCACGGCCTGTTGCAGTTCTACATTTGAAGCCGCAACAATCCCTGCGCTAACTTGAAGAGGTTGTTTGCCACCGAGTGCATGGACCTGTTTTTCCTGCAGCACACGGAGACCTTGCTTGCAAAGACAATTGAAGATTGGCGATCTCATCCAGAAAAGACTGCCGCCCTTTGCGATTTGGAATCGACTTTCTTTGCGCTGATTTGTGCCTGTAAACGCAATTCTTTCATGACCAAAGAGTTCCGACTCGACTAACGTTTCCGGAATCGCTCCGCAATCAACTGCGATAGATGGTTGTTCCCTTCGTGCGCTAAGGTGATCGAACAGCCCGATGTTGTTTAGTGGATGGTCCAACTCATGAACGATGCCAGTAGGGAGCTCTCCAAGCGAGGCGAGCTCCCCTGCTTGGACTAACAACTCCTGGTTGTCGCGCAGTTCTCGTGCGCGTTGTGGCATTTCTATCGCGGTTTTCGCTATGCCTCCCATGATGTGAATCATAGCCTTCCGGCCGGCTTGCACTCGAAGTCTGCCACTGTATGAATCCTTAGCAGATACAACACAGCTGCCCTGATTGATCGAGTAGCTTAGTTCCGTAGGCCAATTGCTGACGATCCTTATCATCCCTTATCATTAAAGCTTCGAGGTAACGAGCCAATGACAAAACTGCACCGTAATTCGCGCGGACGTCCTTGGTTGGAAGGAATCCTTCAGGACCTGCGGTATGCACGACGCACGTTGTGCCGCACGCCTGCGTTTACGACCGTAGCCATTATTTCTCTGGCGTTTGGCATCGGTGCTAATACCGCGATTTTTTCGTTTGTGAATGCAATCCTTATTAAACGCCTGCCGGTTCCTCAACCAGAAAACCTTGTCACCTTCACTCAGATCTATCAGGGTAAGCGTTCAGAAATCGTGTGGCCCCTGAAAATCGTTGACGGCCTCGGCAAACGAGATCCGGCGCTAGACGGTGTCTTTGGACAATACACGTTGCCGATCAGCTTGTCGAATGGCGTTACGGCGCACTGGATCAACGGCATCGTGGTAACGGGCCAGTTTTTCCAAACGCTCAAAGTGAACCCGGCGATCGGAAGACTGTTGAATGAAAATGATGTTAGGAATGCCGCCGCAGATCCTGTTTGTATCCTTGGTTATCAGCTATGGCAGCGACAATTTGGTGGTGACCCGCATCTTCTCGGACGAACGATTTCGCTTAACGAACATGCCTATCACGTTCTCGGAGTTGCGAACAGCGGATTTTACGGCGCACAACTGGACCAGCATTTTGACGTTGCGGTCCCCGCGACGCGGATCGGAGATTTTATGCCAATCTTCGCTGGTCCGTCCGGCGTAGAGCGGCTAGACACAATGTCATGGCTAATGCCAATGGCGCGCCTCAAACCTGGAATTACCAGGGTCGCAGCACAGCAACAGACAGAACTCGTCTTGCGTCAGCTCGATCCATCGACGCACACCGATCTTCGTTTGGGGGACGGTAGCCGGGGCTTCGATGTGGTGCGATCGAGGTTTGGGCAGCCATTAGTCGTGCTGATGGGGGTGGTCTGCTTAGTTCTGCTGGTCGCTTGCGCGAATCTCGCCAACCTGCTGGTTGCCCGAGCCCAGGCACGCGCTAAAGAGTTCGCTGTTCGCCTGTCTCTTGGCGCGTCGCGGCCCATAATAATAAGGCAACTGCTTGTCGAAAGTTTCCTATTGGCGGTTTGCGGCGGAACGGCCGGAATCGCGTTGTCGTTCTTGATCGAAAATACGCTACTAGCTTTTCTTAATGTTGGACGTCCCCCCACATCTGCGATGCATGTCGTGCCGGATGCGAACGTACTGCTGTTTTCGGTGCTGCTGACTTTTGCGACGGCAATTCTCTTTGGGCTCGGACCCGCGCTCTACGCAACGAGATCCGACGTCGTGGCCGAACTTAAAGAGCAAGCTCCTGGGAGCACGCCTGCGGGAATCCTTTTACGGCGTTCATTTGTAGTAGGTCAAATTGCGTTGTCGCTGATCGTTATCTTCGGAGCCGGCCTTCTGACGCGCACCCTGCGCAATCTAACGACAATAGATCTCGGATTCCAGCCTGCTCGGGTCATCGCAGTTAAGCTCGACCCTTCGGCCGATAGCCGTTCCCCGGCTGACCTGTCGACAATGTTTGGTGAAATTTTGCAGCGAATCCGCGATTTGCCGGGCGTTGATGTCGCCAGCCTTGCTCTGACGACACCGGAAGGCAACACGGCAATTTCTGCGCCTGTCTCAGTGCCTGGCTACACCCCAAAGCCTGTTCATGGCGATGATGTCGTGACGTTTAATTTTGTCAGTCCGCACTACTTCGAAACCTTAGGGCAACAGATAGCAGGCGGAAGAGATTTCAATGAACACGACAACGGAAAGAGTACACCCGTCGCTATTGTGAATGAGAGGTTCGTTCAGCATTACTTCGAAGGCCGCGATCCAGTTGGGCGCCAGTTCCGGGCAGATGGGGAGGAAGTGGAGATCGTAGGGGTTGCAAAAGATGCGCGCGACCAAGGTATACGGAATGGTCCCGCGGAGACGGCATACATGCCTGTGAGCCAGGGACCCGCCTCGTCGCTGACGATTCTAGTTCGGGCTGACAAAGATACCCAAAGGATCGTGCCATTGCTAGTTCAGGTTGTTAAGAGCCTTGACCAGCACATGCCGATTTTCTCGGTCCACACGTTGGATCTCGATATCGACGCAGGAATCTCAAACGAACGGATTCTGGGCTATCTTTCGAGCCTTCTCGCGGGGCTAACTACGTTGCTTGCTGGCATTGGGTTGTACGGAGTGGTGGCGTACTCGGTAACTCGCCGCACACGCGAGATTGGAGTACGAATCGCGCTTGGCGCTCAACGAGGGGAAGTGGCCGGCTTGTTCGCACGAGAAAGCCTAGCCTTGCTCATGATCGGTCTCGCGATCGGCGGCCCATTCGCCTTCCTTTCTGCGCGTGTTCTGCGGAGCGTCCTCTTTGGCGTGGCCGCGAATGACCCGCTTACTTTTTCGACCAGCCTCCTCGTGCTTGCGGTCGCCACCCTTCTAGCCACTTCGATTCCGCTGTGGCGAGCGTCCCGCGTCGATCCGATGATTGCCCTCAGATGGGAGTAACCTGGGTTCAACTTTTCTGGAAAGCACGACGCTGGCTGTAGCGTTCTTGCAGATCGCGTCTCGCGGTCGTCCGCAATGGTCGAGATGTCGATGTTTTTCGGGCGTCTTTTCGCTGCATCGGCAGTGTGGCCCGGTGACTCGTAGGCGAAATGAAGAAGTCACTGCGTAAGTCACCGTTCGCGTCACCTGTCGGTGACGCGAAGTTGTTGGGAGCACAGAGGTTGCACCTCGCGCGACTATCAATTTGGACGCGAGCAGAACACTGCGTTGGGCTGGAGCGACCCCGCCTTTTGGCTCGTTGAGCCGCCCAAAAGGTTCGCGGGGTCGTTACCGCCCAAGTGGCACTGATTGCGTGCCAGGTGTTTTGTCCGCGGTTAAGAAGAGTTCCGAAATCAATCGGACGAAAGCCAGAAAGGAGAACCACAGTGTCCTTTATTAAGAGACCACCAGAGAGGGTCACTCGTGAATTCCAGTTGGAGGAGCCTCTCGCTCAAACACTCGACACGTATGCCAAGTTTATCGACAGCACGCCCGACCACGTCGCGGCTTCAGCTCTTCGGTTCGTGTTCTGGAAAGACAAGGAATTCGACCGTCTCCAAAAGGAGCAGAGAAAAAGCTCGTCAGACCAACGAGCCCGGCCAGGTGAAAAAAGCTTGATTCAGAGGCTCATCAACTCAAAGGATTTTGTCGCCTTTACTCTTACGGCGGTGAGGGGGATGGCGCTGTATTTCTCGTCGATACTCACTTCTCCCGCCTCCGCCGCACGGTGCGCAAGAACCTCGCCCGTCTGACTTGCGCCTTCCTCCAACTGGCCTGGGGCGTCCGCTTCGGTTATGGCTGATTGCACCTTACCTCGATCGCCCGCGTACCAGCTCTCAGAAGTTTTCGATCATCCAGAACTGTATCCAAAGAATTTGTGCCATCTTAGGGGTTCACCCCATGACTTCGGTCCAATTTCAGTCCACTTCAGGAGGGTGATTGCACGACCTTTTCGCCTGTAAGCGACACCAGAGGCGGCACTTATATGATTTTTACTGCCTTCTTAACAGCCGGGGGGCATAAAACTCTAAGTGCCGCGTTCGGTGTCGCTTACGAACCTTATCGCTGTTTATCCTGCCCTTGAATTGGACGGAAGTTGGACGGAAATTATTGAGTCCCGCATAATATAGCGAACCATTTTCGGATATCCTGCGTCTAATTGGACATGGGAAACCCTGCTGGAGTAACTCGCGATTTTGAAGCCTTAGAGAAACGACGCTTTCAAGCGATTCAGATGTTGGAGCGTGGACTGCGTCAGGCCGAGATTGCTCGACAACTCCGCGTTGTCCCGCAGACAGTGGCTCGTTGGATGCACGACTATCGTACCCACGGAAAGTCCGCGCTGCGGAAAGCGGGCCGTGCCGGACGCAAGCCGCGCTTGAGTGATAAGCAGCGACAACAACTAGAGAAGCTACTGGTCGCAGGCCCCGAGCGGCTCGGCTATGAGACCCCACTGTGGACCTGTCCCCGTGTGGCTCATTTGATCGAGCAGGAGTTTGACGTTCGCTATCACGAAGGCCATGTCTGGAAGATTCTGGTTGGTCTGGGCTGGAGTCCGCAGCGACCGGAGGGGCGAGCACGAGAGCGCAATGAACAGCAGATCCTCAATTGGAAAAAGAAGGTGTGGCCGGAGCTAAAAAAAAAGCGCGCCGGGAGAGGCGTATCCTCGTCTTCATCGACGAAAGCGGACTGAGTCAGCGACCGCATCGTTGCCGTACCTGGGCACCTCGCGGACAGACCCCCATCCTGCAACACAACTTCAATTGGAAGAGTCTGTCGGTCGCTGCCGGTCTCACCGTGTGGAACTTCTACTTTTGCATCTATGCCGGTGCCATCAAGAAGGAACAGGTCGTGGATTTTCTTGCGGCCTTGGTGCGTCACCTTGGTCAACCGTTGCTGATCGTGTGGGATCGTTTGACGGGACACCGCAGCCGGCTGGTGCAGGACTACATTGCTGGTTTGCAGGGCTGGATTTCCACTGCCTATCTTCCTCCCTACGCGCCGGAACTGAACCCCGTCGAGTACATCTGGGGTTACTGGAAGCAGCACGAGTTGCCGAATGTCTGCCCCAAGGACTACTGGCAACTGAGCGAAGCCGCGCGACGAACTCTACGTCGCATGCGCCGCCGTCCGCGACTGATCACCGCCTTCCGGAAGCAATCTTCTTTTGGCCAGAATAGCTCTATATTATGCGAGAATCAATAGGACGCGCAAACGAGGTCTATGTGGCCGCGTTGACGATGTACATTGACGACAGTGGAACAAGTCCCTTAACAGCATTGCTGTTGCTGCTGGGATCGCTCCGATGCCGAGTTAACTTAGGTTCTTTTTGAGCGTGAGTGGTTCAAACTTTCTGGTTCTCGCGCTCCATTCTCGAAGCGCGAAGTTTTCCACGCTACTGTTAGTGGATCTCTATGTCGCCGCCGCGAAGTGTGCCGCCTTCGGGTGCACCACCGTCAACGGAAATGACAAACGAGTCGAGGCCCGGCGGCTGATCATTATCTTGCACCGTCACGGTGAAGGTGCACGGCAGGGCGTTGTTGGTGCAGGTGCCACTGAATGTGGCCGTGTTGCCGGAGATGGTGAAAGTCGTGAACGCAACGCTGTGTACCTTCGCCCCGCTCGCGTGGTTCACATACTGCACGTCGCCGCTTATCTGTCCGGTTGTCGACTGTGCCTGCACGATGAAGCCAAAGTTGGCGATGCCTCCCGTGACATTGACGGTGCCCCCGCCAGTCACCTTGCCACTGGTTGCACCTGGCGGGAGCACGATGTTGGCGAGCTTTGTCACGAAGACGTCGTAGGTGCCACCGAACGTGGTCTGGAAGGCACCTGAGGTCGTCGGGAAATTAGTTGAATTGGTATCACCCGTCACGTAGATATTCGGGTTGGGGAGGGTATCTAGTGCGATACCAACTCCGTAATCAGTGCCACTCCCACCCAAGTACGTGGAGAAGACGAGTGCGGTGCCCAGAGGATTCAGCTCCATCACGAAAGCGTCGGAACCACCAGCATTATTCGGTTGTATTGGGTTTACCGCAGGGAAATTCGTTGACGATGTGCCTCCCGTAACGAAAGCATTCCCACTAGGGTCTATGGCAATGCCACTGCCATCGTCTCCGCCGCTTCCGCCAAGATATGTGGAATACACCAAGGCAGTCCCGGCAGGATTCAGCTTTGCCACGTAACCATCCGAATTGCCACCGCCGTAAGCGGTTTGGAACGCGCCCGGTGTAGCGGGGAAATTTGTTGAACTGGTCTGACCTGTGACATAGGCAGACGCGGTGGAGTCGACAGCTATTCCGATGCCGTCGTCGTCACCGGTTCCGCCGAGGAGTGTGGAGAAAACGAGTCCAGAACCTGTGGGGTTTAACTTAGTCACGAAAGCATCGGCTCCTCCCCCGCCGTAAGTGGTCTGGAGGGCTCCTGAGGTCGTCGGGAAGTCGCTTGAAGAGGTGTAGCCCGTCAGGTAGGCGGACCCGATGGCGTCAATCGCAACAGCATAAGATCCATCGGGATTGCTTCCCCCCAAATACGTGGAGTAAACAAGGGCAGTTCCGGTGGGATTCAGCTTGGCTGCCCAAGCATCGCTAAACCCTCCACCGAAAGACGTTTGGAAAGCTCCCGCGGTCGTGGGAAAATTCGTAGACTGAGTCTGTCCGCTAACATATGCGTTTCCCGAAGAATCGACGGCAATTCCGTTACCACCATCGACGTTGCTCCCTCCCAAGTACGTTGAGTAAATCAGAGCGGACCCAGTGGCGTTGAGTTTCAGCACAATAGCGTCTGAGAGTCCCCCAAGGCTGGATTGCACAGCCCCTGGTGTAACAGGGAAGTCAGACGAGTTAGTATACCCGGTTACATACGCGCTGCCTGCTGAATCCAAGGCGAGGGCGTATCCCCCAGCTTCGTTGTTCCCACCAACGAAAGTCGAATAAACGAGTCCGGAGCCGGTTGGAGTGAGCTTTGTGATAAAAACGTCTCGGGAGCCCGGTCCAAAAGCGGTCTGAAAACTGCCCGACGTGCTGGGGAAGTTGGGTGATTCGGTAAGGCCCGTCACGTAGGCGTTGCCACTGGAGTCCACTGCCACATTACCGCTACTACTGAAAAGGTCAAGCCCGCTGCCACCCAGATAGGTGGAGTAGAAAAGCACTGGGTCAAGGACCAACGGTCGCCTGGCATCATAGGAGGCTACCTGAAAGCCAACCTGATGTATGTTTTTGAGCACATAGCCGCCCGCGATTTTCCGCCGGACGCCATTCACTTCCTGATAGATGAACGGCTTCTGTTGCCGGATCGGGCCGGCGGCCGTCTGCAGGACGAGGTCGCCCTGGAGATCCACTTCCAGTTTGTCAGCACCCTTAAAGCCAAGGGCAATGCTCTTAGGGTCGGCTCCCGGGCGAACGACGAAGTCGTACTCCAGTTGGCACTGGTTGCCATAGAAAGTGAGGTCGATTCCGGGGTAGAGGTTTTGATACTGTGCCCTCTCATATGTGGGCACGCTGGTGTGCCACTTCTTGGGGTCGTTGCCGATGAAGTAGTTCACCTTGCCAGTGAGTTGCTCACGCCCTGCGACGCGGGACTGCGGGTTGGCACCGAGGAATGCCATCCGTAGCACGGTCCTGCTGGTCTCTTCTCGTTTTTCCCTTTTGTCGTGCGCTGTCTGCTCCGGCTTGGTTAATACCAGAACAAACTCTTTGGATGTCAAAAAGAGGGTGTGACCCGTGCCGCGGGAAAGGAATTTGACGCGCTGATCGGCCTGGCCCCGGTTCGCCTCGAAGTACACCGGCAGCTTGCCGTAGGATTCCTGTGCAGCCACCCGGTTTACAGATTTCGGTCCGGCAACCGTTTCGGGCTGAGAATCGTGGCCTGTATGGCCGTGGTTTCTGACGACTAAGGATATCGACTGTGCCCACATGAGCGCGGAGCCCACAAAGAGCAAGACACCCCCCTGGAGTCCACGTAGAGCCTTTTCTTGCATGGCTTACCTCCTTACTGAATGAATCTTTCAAAGTTGAAGAGTTCGCCCCAGGGAAGTCCCTGTTGAGGAGCACTTCAAAGCTCGACCGCCCGTTATTTCGATAGTGCAGTGGTAGCTTCCACTTTGCCGATATGAGGGCCAACTGAACCCACTCTCGCGCTCCATTCTCGAAGCGCGAAGTTTTCCACGCTACTGTTAGTGGATCTCTATGTCGCCGCCGCGAAGTGTGCCGCCTTCGGGCGCACCACCGTCAACGGAAATGACAAACGAGTCGGGGCCTGGCGGCTGATCATTATCTTGCACCGTCACGGTGAAGGTGCACGGCAGGCCGTTGTTGGTGCAGGTGCCACTGAGTGTGGCCGTGTTGCCGGAGATGGTGAAAGTCGTGAACGTAACGCTGTGAATTTTGGCTCCGCTAGCGTGGTTCACGTACTGCAAATCGCCGCCTATCGGCCCGGTGTTCGACTGAGCCTGTACGATGAAACCAAAATTAGCGATACCCCCAATAACATCCACTGTGCCACCACCAGTCACTTTGCCCACGGTGGGCGGCGGCGGGACCACCGCCTCGCTGATCTTCGTCACAAAAGCATCGAAGGTGCCGCCGAACGTGGTCTGGAAGGCCCCAGAGGTCGTCGGGAAGTTCGTTGAATCGGTGCGGCCTGTCACGTAAGCGTTCGGGATAGGCAATGAGTCCAACGCAATGCCTAGCCCTTCGTCATTGCTACTGCCGCCCAAGTAGGTGGAGTAGACGAGTCCAGAGCCGAGCGGATTTACCTTGGTGACAAAGGCATCCGAGCCACCGCCCAGGGTCGGTTGAATTGCGTTTACGGTGGGAAAGTTGCTTGATGACGTGACACCCGTTACGTAGGCGTTGCCCAAGGAATCGACCGCGATGCCGTCACCGCTATCATTCGCGCTTCCCCCAAGATAAGTTGCATATACGAGTGCAGAACCAGCCGGGTTTAGCTCTATCACACCAGCATCCCCAGCTCCCCCGCCGAACGTGGTCTGGAATGCACCAGGAGTTACAGGGAAGTTGGTAGAACTTGTTCCTACTGAGCTATAGATGTTCCCTGCGCTGTCTAATGCGATTCCATTGAGCACATCGGCGCCGTTACCCCCGACATAGGTCGAGTACACGAGCGCAGACCCTGTAGTGTTGAGCTTCGCTACAAAGCCATCGCTACTCCCTCCGGCAAAAGCAGTTTGGAATGCACCCAGTGTGGTCGGGAAACTTGTCGAGGTCGTACTACCCGTTACATAAGCAAGGCCGGCACTATCCACAGCGATTCCGTGGAATGTTCCAGTGCCGCCCGAGCTGCTCGCACCGACATAGGTGGAGTACAGGAGCGCGGAACCAGTCGCGTTCAGCTTGCTCACAAAAACATTGCCCGGCCCACCAGGGTATGTGGGCTGGAATACACCAGGCGTTGTCGGAAAGTCGGTTGAACTGGTATCACCCGCGACGAAAGCGTTTCCAGAGCTGTCAATGGCGACTCCGGTTGCCTGATCTCTTCCGCTACCACCGAGATACGTGGAATAGATCAGCGCGGATCCTGAGGCATCTAGCTTTGCCGCATAACCAGTATCCCCGCTCGCGGCTGCTGGTTGGAATGCGCCCGGTGTAATCGGGAAATCGCTTGAAGTCGTCTCGCCGACGACGTACGCATTCCCGGCACTGTCGATCGCGATATTCCCCGCATCCTCGCCGCCGCTTCCCCCGAGATATGTGGAGTAGACAAGCGAGGAGCCTGTCGGACTGAGCTTTGTCACGAAGGCATCCCGAAACCCACGAAGACTGGTCTGGAACGCTCCGGAAGTTGTTGGGAAGTTCGCTGAATCCGTAAAACCAAAGATGTAAGTATTGCCAGACGAATCGACAGCCACACCGCCGTCAGCCTGGTCTCCAGAAGCCCCTCCCAGATATGTGGAATAAAAAAGTACCGGGTCGATCATGAGCGGCCGACTGGCATCATAGGAGGCTACCTGAAAGCCAACCTGATGCGCATTTTTGAGCGCATAGCCGCCCGCGATTTCCCGCTGCGCCCCATCCACCTCCTGGTAGATGCGTGGCTTGTCCAGCCGAACCTCTCCGTCTTTCACTGCGAGCACAAGAGTGCCTTGCGGGTCGAGAGACAATTTCTCGGCTCCAGCCAGATTAAGCGTGATGGAACGCGGATCGGCGCCGGGAGCAACGATGAAATCATGTTCCAGTTGGCGCTGGTTGCCGTAATAGACAAGGTCCACGCCGGGATACACTTCGCGATAGCGCACCTTCGCGTACATGGGCACGTTGGTGCGCCACTTCCTGGGGTTGTTGCCGATGAAGTAGTTGGCCTTCCCGCGCAACTCGTCGAGTCCCGCAACTCGTGGCCTTGCGTTTCTGCCAACCAGTTTCATTCTTACAACGGCTGGTGGGCTGGCAGTTTCGGATTGAGGCGCGACGCCCGCCGACACCAAGGCCGCTGGCTGCATCGGATCGCGCTTGGGCGTGGGCTTACGCAACACGAGCGCGGCTTCGGCACCGCGGGTCAGAAACAGCGTGTAGCCGCTACCCCGCGACACGAACTTGACCTGTGGGTCGGCCTCGCCCCGGTTGGCTTCAAAGTACAAGGGCAGGCTATTATACGCCGCGCTTACGCGACCCTGATTGGTCAGTTGGGAGTAAGCCGGATTGGCGGGTGGGCTTAGTTGACGAACCGTTATATGAGGCTGCTGGGTAGGATGTTGGACGACGCTGCCGACTAACGAGGAAGCAATTTCCAGTCTGGGCTCGGCCAAGAGCGCAAGCGCCGCTACCAGCAGGATCGCCCCAGATACACCGAGCCCATGCAGGACGTTGAGGGAAAGGGTGTTTTTCATGGTTTCCTCCATATTTTGAATATTCGATAGAGAACCAGATCAGCGAAAGTGAAATGGCTTTGGAGGCCCGTTGGTCCTGCCGCGGCTTTTAGGATAAATACCTCCCGTCGTAAATACAGTAAACACCTGAATTGTGAGTAGGAATAGACCCGATAGGCCTCTACCTACAACTCCATTGAAAGGAATAGACTGCCTCGGGCAAGCCAGGTTCAAGGCTCGGTCGCTACAAACCGGATGATCTTCAGAACGCACTGCAAGGACTGTTCGGATCGAAGACCTTAGCTGATTCGCGAGTCCGTTGTTGATTCCGGCATTTAACGCAAACCTGGCCGATATACACATTTACAAAACGGCACATCATGAACGCATTGCGATGGACTATCGTCTCACGGCCGTCGAAGTTGCTATTGCACCAGCAGCAGCGCCGACGTACTTTCCTGTCTACGACTCGAGGCATTCCATAGCCTTGTTGATGGAGGTACCTGGGCGAACGATCCGGTGGCCCTCGCTGTGATCGAAGGCGTTAGCGTTTCGGGATGGAGCGGCGACGAGATCCAAATCTTGAGTATCGGGATTCGACTGTCCAATTTCCTACGAACATAGCCAGTTAGGTTTGCATTCTGCTGGCGAAAATTGTCAAACGGCGACCGATGCAACTGCTGCGAGCAACCACATTCCAGTCGTAGTCACAGCGATCACAATCGTGACGATACGCTGGGAACTTGGCGAGAAGAACGCAATGCAAAGCGCTGCGGTCGAAAACGACAGGCCGAAGAGGATTGCAAGATTTTCAATGGGATTGCCGGGATAGAAGTGGATCTGATCCACTGAAACAGCCAGGCAAAAAAGGACAACAAATAAAGTAACTGGCTGCACGTGATAAGAATCAAGGCCAATATGCCCCACTTCTCACGCATAGGTTTCGAGGGCGTGACTGGTTCAGAATGCCGATACGACATCGAAACGCCTCTGCAGCGATGCGGATGGGAAGTCCTTATCCGATGTACACTCGTGCCGGAAACCAAGCGTCGCCACACAGTCCGCGTCCAGTTCGACGGCCACTGATCGGCGCAGCAGATCGACGGAAACTATCAGCTTGTGAAGGTTCTTTGCTCTGAGCAGCGTTCCGGTGACGCCGCGTAGCGCACCGCTCATTATGCGAATGCGCTGCCCAGCGGAAAAATATGGCCACGCACATGCGGGCCGGCCCGAATCGACCAGGCGCTGGATATTTTCGATTTCTTCGTTGCCTATCGCGCTGGGAACTCTTCCATATCCGACGACCCGAATCACTCCAGGCGTGGTAACGATGAGTCCGCAAGCGTTGGCGGTCAATTTACAGAACACATATCCCGGAAATACTGGCTGCCGATTTGTCGAAGCGGATCTCGGTGAGACGCCCGCGCGAAGCATGCCGAGCGGGACGAACTCTTCATAGCCTTTGCTCCGCAGGATCATGGCACACTTATGTTCGTAACGAGTTCTGACCTGCAGCGCAAACCACTGGTTCTCAGAATTTTCCAGGTTCATGTAAGTCCTCTCCGTGCTCTGTCAGCTTGCTGCCGGGTTCGCGTGGCGAACATCAAGTGCGCAACGTGGACTCTTGACGAGCGACTGTTCGGCGTCGCTAGTCCTTTGTCGTCAAGGCAATCCTGAGTCGCGCCAGGCTGTCGCCTCTCAGGGACGCATTTTCCTCGATAGAATTATCCGAGAAGATTCGACGGTAGTGTGCTCGATTGCAGGGCGCTCCACGCAGTTTAACGAAAGTCCGGTGCTTATTGGACTCCTCAAGATATTGAGTCACGGTGGAGTGCTCACGCTGAATTCTCTAGTCAAAGAAATGACCGAGAAAGTTCCGCTATCCTCAAATGCATCGCAGCTCAGGGAAGAGGGGAAGAGTTGCGGTCAGTACTTTACACTCTCGAACAACATCACGGAATCGAGAGATTGGGGGGTTGCTGTCTGTGAAGGGGAAGCGGCGTCTCTCGGCCCGGGGTTGGTTAGCGCCCCAGATGAAAACTTTGCGATCCATGTTCACTGTCGCTGGCAGATGACAGTGCGGCCCTAAACGAGACTCTTATCGAAAGTTCTTGGTTGTGACAGCCAAACACGGACATTTGTCATAAGCGAATTGATGATCGCGGCAGACATGTCCCAACGTCTGCAAGGGAATCATTCATTACGCAGGACATCGACCGGGTTACGACGTGAGGCACGTTGCGCTGGCAAGAAGCAGGCAACGAGCCCTACTAGGCCCAACAGTGCCGCAGCCCCGGCGTAGGTCAATTCATCATGTGGGCTGATTTCGAACATTAGGCTTTGCATCAGTCGCGCAACCGCAAAAGCAGCGACAAGCCCAATCGCTGTTCCCGCAGCGATGAGCCGAAGGCCCTCAACCATCACCTGTCGCATAACTTTGAGCGGATGAGCCCCAAGCACCATGCGGATACCGATCTCAGTCATTTTCCGGCTTACAGAGTAGGTGAGCGTGCTCGAGATGCCTATCGCGGCCAGCAGGAGCGCTAAAGTAGCAAACATGCCAACGAGCAAGGTCCGGAACCGCTGCTCGGCCATCGTCTGACCAAGTAGCTCTTCCATGGTTTGAGGCAGAACGGCCAAATCAGGATCGACAGCGTGGATTGCGTTGCCAGTGGAAGATGCCGTCGAGGCGGGAGGTAGCGAGGTCCGAACAAGAAAAGTTACATAAGCAAAAGGAAACTGATCGAAAGGAACATAAACAACCTCTGAAGGCTCAAGATCCAGCGACCCGTAAATGACGTTTCCGACGACGCCCACCACCTCGCATCCTTGTCGCATGCTCGGAAAATCAAGCCGCTGACCGATCACATCCTGCCCTGGCCATTCCTTCCTAGCGAGCAGCTGATCCACGAGGCAGACGCGCATGGAACCTTGCATGTCTGTCTCTAGCATACTTCTGCCGCGAAGAACCGGAATGTGCAGTAGCCTAAAATAACCCGGAGTAACCGGCAGTAACTCGGCGATCGGCCTTGCTTCGGGTGAGAGTGGGTTGCTTGCGAACTCGAATCGAGTCGCGATCCCGACATCCTCTTGAGCAACGGGGGGACGCACAGCTGCTGCCACTTCCTCTACGCCTGGCTTCGCGCGCAATTGTTCAAGAGCGGCGGTAGCAAAGCTCCGCCAACTGTCCGATTCCTGATAGCGAGGAAATGGTAGATGCACTTGGGCAAGCAATACTCCGCGCGGAGTATAGCCGGGGTCAACAGAAATCACTTGAGTGAATGTTCGCAGCAGAAGACCCGAGCCAACCACTAGAATGACCGCCAATGCTACCTCGATCACGACGAGAAAGTACCGCAGCTGGCGCTGTCCACGAGCTTCACTCAAGCCGCGGGCCGAGATCTTCAGGGATTCGTGAATCCTCAGACCAGAGAGCTGCGACACCGGGACAGAACCAAAGAGAATACCGGAGCCAACTGAGACGGCGGCAGTGAACCACAGCATCTGCCAATTAATCGTTATATCCAGGAATTGTGCGAGTTCTCTTGGCATCCAATGCCCGATAGTTTTCACTAACATGTAGGAAATCGCCACCCCCGCCAAGCCGCCAAGTACTCCCAATCCCGTGCTCTCAATGAGCATCTGCCGAATGATACTAAGCCTCGTCGCCCCTAGAGCAATACGAATTGCCGTTTCTCGCTGGCGTGTCGTTGCGCGTGCAAGCATAAGATTTGCCACATTCGCGCACGCAATCAGCAATACAAGGCCAACCGCCGCGAGCAGAAGAAGCAATGCCTTCCGGTTGTTTTTGGCGATCTCGCTTTCAAGAAGTGCAACGCGAATTCCGAAGCCCTGAGACCCGTCCAGATCTTCGCTAACAAAGCGCTTTTCAATTATCGTGGCTTCGCTTTGCGCCTGGGCGAGCGTAATGTTCGGTCTCAGGCGCGCAATGATGTTAAGGATCGACAAACGTTCCGGAACAAACAAGCCAGAGTTCTTACTGGCAGTCGATTTTCGAAGCGACCCGGAAATCGAATCCAGCATGTCTGTGAACGTTCTGGACGAAAGCAGTAACCAAACATCTGGTTTTTCAGGCAGAAAGGGAAAACGCAAGCTGGAAGGTAGCACACCCACGATCGCGTAGGGTCGGCCATCAATTCCGATCGTTTGACCAACGATCGATTGATCGCTGTTCCAAAGGTGTCTCCACATCCGTTCGCTAATTACCGCTACGGGACGCGCTGTTCGAGCATCATCCTCGGTGAACAGCCGACCCAGCATCGGGCGAATATCGAGTAACTCGAAGAACCTATCGTCAACGGCTACTCCCGTAACGACACTTGGCTCACCAGGCTTGGTTACCGTGAATGGCCAATCTGCGTAGCCGGCAATCTCGTCAAAGGCTGTGGACTGTGAGCTAAAATCGCGGAAGAAAACCTTGGAAAACCTGCCTGTCTTAGTTGAAGAGAAGCCCACGATGCGCTCTGCATGAGGATATGGAAGCGGGTGCAACAGTACTTCGTCGATCACGGCAAAAACGGCAGCATTGGCGCCGATCCCTAGCGCCAGAGTCAGTACAGCAATCGTAGTGAAACTCGGCGATTTGGCAAGCGATCGGAGGCCGTAGCGCAGTTCCTCCCAGAATCTCATTGGTCGCTCCTATCACCGGCTCTGACAGTAGGGCCGGTCTAATGCTTGTGCGCTGACTCACCGACAAGAATCATCATGTCTATTAGTTGTCCACCGCGAATCGCTGTAGCCTTCATCGATTTGCCAACGGAATCTTCGTTCAACGCTATTTGCACATCGTCCGTGCCCTCCAAGGGCTTACCGTCGAGTGCAACGAGGATGTCCCCTATCATCAGGCCTGCTTGATCTGCAGGTCCGTCGGGCTCCGCCCCCAGAACTATTACACCAGCCGCATTCGACAAACTTAACTTTTCTCGCAAACCTGGTGGAATGTGTATGTCGTGCAAACCTAACCCCAGTGTGCCTCTTGAGACACGCCCTCGTTCGAGCAACAAATTAACAATTCGATCGATTGTCGTCAGCGGAACACATATCGCACCAACTCGCGTGAGAGCAGAAGTGGCAATTCCGATGAGCTCTCCGCTGGTATCCAAAACCGCCGCACCACATAAGTCTGGTTGGCACGGCTCACCAGCGCCACGAATCCAGAATCAGGTACAATTTCGTACGTCTATGATACGGATCCAGCCGGAGTGTGTCCCACTCCCTATTCTTTCGCCGGCCTTCTCGTGAAAAAAATCGACGCTCGCAGCGTTCGCACCTGCTACCAATATGTTGACGCACTCAACCGCATAACTCAGAAGAATTACTCGGACGGAACCCAGACCGCCAGCTTCAATTACGACCAGCCCGCCGCGTACGGGGTAAGCCTCCTGAACACCACAGGTCGTCTGACCTCCCAGAGCACCGCGTCGCCAAATCCCACCGGCGAAGTCTTCAGCTATGACCAACTGGGCCGCGTGAAAATCAATTCCCAGTGCACGCCGCAAAACTGCTCCACGCCTGCAGTTTTCCCTGTAACGTACACTTACGACTTGCTCGGCGACATGCTCACGAGTACGAATGGGGCTGGCGTAACTCTGACTTACGCAGTCAATACCGCTGCGCGCCTAACTTCATTGACCAGTAGCCTCTCGGACTCTAATCATCCGGGCACCTTGTTTTCCTCGTCGCACTACAACGCCGCAGGAGCGCTCCTTTCCGCGACTCTCGGAGGCAGCATCGGCGAAACGCGTACGTATGACGCTCGTCTGCGCCTCGCCTCAATCGCCGATGGGTCGAACTACTCTCTGACAATTCCATCGTCCGGAGGCTACGCGCCGAACAGCGACATTCTCGCCGCCAATGACAGCGTCAACTCAAATTGGGTCTACGCATATGACGACTTAAATCGCCTAATATGCTCGAATCTCGCTACGAACGGCACTTGCGCCAGCCCGACCAGCGGCACGGCTACATACACATACGACTACGACCGCTACGGTAACCGCTGGCATCAGAACGGCGCCTTTTCCATGCAACTCAGCTTTAGCGGCAACAACAACCTAATGGACAGCCACTCGTACGATGCCGCAGGGAACCTCTTGAGCGACGGTTCCCACAGCTATTTCTATGATGCGGAAAATCGCATCATCCAGGTGGACGGTACTTTGGGTACTTGCAGCTCCGCAACTGCCTGCTACGTCTACAACGCCTCAGGCCAGCGCGTTCGCAAAACGACCGGCGGCACCAGCGTCGACTATCTCTACGATCTCGCGTCTCAAGAGATCACCGAACTCAGTTCGGCTGGCGCATGGAACCGCGGCGAAGTCTATGCTGGAAGCCACCATCTTGCGACGTACAACGGTGGCACGACCAGTCTGATTCACGCGGACTGGCTAGGCACAGAGCGCGTCCGCACTACGGCCGTCGGCGCATCGTGTGAAACCATCGCTAGCCTTCCCTTTGGTGACGGGCAAGCCATATCTGGCTCCTGCGGCGACCCCAGCCCCATGCACTTCACCGGCAAAGAACGAGACTCCGAATCCGGCCTTGATAACTACGGCGCTAGATACCTCGGCAGCTCGATGGGTAGGTTTATGACGCCGGATTGGTCGGCCAAGCCGCAAGGAGTACCGTACGCCGTTCTTGACGATCCTCAGTCTCTCAATCTTTATGCTTACGTACGCAACAACCCACTGAACAGGACCGATCCTAGCGGCCACTACATATGCACTGGGACTAACGCACAGTGTCAAGCTATCGCGGACGCCTTAGCGGCGGCAAGGGCAGCCCTAAATGGCAAGAATCTGACCAAGGAGCAGCGCGCTGCTCTGAACAAAGTGACTAGCTCCTTTGGAAAAGCTGGAGACGATCGTGACGGTGTGACAGTCTCTTTCGGCCAAACATCAAGTCCTACGAGGGCCGCCGAAGCGCATAGCTACAAAGGGGATGACGGACTGTTGAGAACTGATATCACCTTCAACTCTAAGACGTTCGGAAGTCTCAACACAACCGAGATTGGGGGAGACTTAGTTCATGAGCGAACCCACGGACTCGACGGCGTAGCGCGAGGCAACATGGACCCGCAAACGAAAAAAGAGGAGTTCCAAACCGAACGCAACGCTTACAATGTCGAGTCTCTCGTCGGAAAGGGACTGAATGTTCCGCTCTACGTAGGGACAGCGAATCCCCTGTGGAATCCCAATTGGCCGGCGGATTCCGCCGAAGCGAGTAGGTATACAGGGGTATTGAGTGGAGCGATCAGCTCGACGTCTGACTACTGCCGTGTGTCAGGAGCGCCGGGATGTTAGCCAACTGCCGGAAAATCGTGTATTCCTTGTTTTGGGTTGTCGGGGTCGGCCCGTGGTTTACGAATCCACAGACAGCCGTAGGCTCCCAAGCTCAACCCACCAAACAGCTCGAAACCACCATAACCCAGCTCGTTGAATCGAGCGCCAAATTCAACCGTAAGCGCGTCCGTGTCCGTGCCTCCTACTCGTCTGATGGCATTGATTTTGATGTTCTTAGGGAGCCAAATTGTGGCCGTCCTACGGATACGTCTAAGGCAACACCTTCAGGTGAGCCCCAATGCGCGAGAGGCGTGGTTCCTACAGATTGGCCAGAAAACGATCCTGGCACTGATGAGCTGGCACGCACCTCGCGCCAAGGCGCACGAGGTACCAGCGGTGAGTACATTACCGCCGATTTCACAGGGAAATTTAGCTGCGTTCCCTCGTGTACATCCCCAAAGTACTTCACCCTCCAAATCGAACGAGTAGAAAATGTGAAAATCAAAATGACGGATGTAAAGCCTCATCGTCCGACAGACCGACCCAACGTGACACCGAATCCAACTTCACTCAAGATACCCTGACCTACATGTACGACGGCTCTCGCCAACACGCGCTTCTTGCTTACAAATTCACCGGCAAAGAACGCGACTCCGAATCCGGCCTCGACAATTTCGGAGCGAGGTACAACTCGTCCAGCATCGGTAGGTTCATGACGCCAGATTGGTCGGCTCGTCCTACCTCTGTGCCGTTCGCCGATCTGGCAAATCCACAGAGCCTGAACCTCTATTCGTACGTTACAAACAATCCGCTGAATCGAACCGATCCCCTCGGGCATGATTGGTTTTATGTTGACAAAAAATGGCAATGGCAAAAGGGGCATGTCTACCACGACCAGAACGGAAATGCGACGAAGGACAAGGGATACGCCGGGCTCTTAGTTGCCCAAGCCACCGGCACCGATAAGAAAACTGGTGCGACCACCTACAGCCTCACCTTGTACAACCAGGATCAGAAAGTCTTCCAAGGTAACGCCTTCTCCGGAGGCAATGGGAATCCTGCCATCAAAGATGGCAATTACACGATGCACCTGGAGATTCGCGATCCCAACGGGCCCACGACAATAAACTGGCAATCACCCCTCGTCAACCCGCCACCCGCATACGGTATCCAAAGAATTCACAATTTCAGCCTTCCGGACGGCAGACCCGTTGATATCGAAGGTGCCTACGGCCACACGAGAGTTCGTCTTAGTCCTTGGAGCGGAACGGACGAGGGGGACTATCTGCACGAGCAATACAACGGATTCGGCTACACGCACGGATGCCTCTGCTACGGAACTCAAACTCAGCTCAGCGACATTCTTTGGAAACTGCCGAAGCAGCCACTACCTGTTACAATAGATGTACCGGTGACACAGCCATGATAATCGTCAAGGCGTTTCTTCTGCTGTTCTGTCTACCAGGGCTCACTGCTTCACTTGATGAGGCTCACGTCCACGGGGCATGGTTGCAGGATGGCTTGAAGTGGACAGGGGCACCCCAGGAAGTGAATCAGCACTTGCAGACTGGCGCGGCGACCGTCATCCACTTCGGGGAGAACCACACTTTCGCCCTTATCCACTGCTGGGTTTATCGTGAACCCGGTCGGTACGCCAGCATCAGCCATGGCGACGGCCGAAGCGTGTACGTGGGCAAATGGGAATCCAAGGGTGACGACATCGTGGTTGAATACCGCTTGGTGGATCGGACTATAAGAATCAAAGGGGAGACTTTGCCCGGCCCAGTGGAGCAGGCGACCGTCAAAGATGCCGCTGGATTCCTGTCCTTCAAGGGGCAGAAATTCCGTCGAACTGCAGAGCTTGACCAAAGCGCCGATGAAGTATTAAACGGCATAAAGGCTACAGCACCAGGCGTGTCCGGACAACTGCTAGTGGCCGAACCTAATAATCTTATGACGCACTGATATGTACGACTGCTCAGTCCAATATGAGCCTTTAACCTAACCTATAAATTCACCGGCAAAGAACGTGATACGGAATCGAACCTCGACAACTTCGGCGCGAGGTACTTTGGCAGTTCATTGGGTAGGTTCATGTCCCCCGATCCAATGGGTGGTCATCTCCTGGCTTGAAGCCTTTCCCGAAGTTTCCGGTTGGCCTCATCCCAGTTCGCAGTATGGCTGGATTCTCTACGGGGTTTCCCATTCCTGTCCCAATATCGAAGCCACCAAATCTTGCCATCCTTACGAGCGTAGACAACGCCATCGTGCTTCCGTGGTTTAGACATTCTCCATCTCCTGTCTGAAGGACGAGCGGAATGGCTCGAGGTCCGATTTGAGGAAACGGATATTTCGACCCATTACGCGGAGATGGGGAATCTGCTTTCGTTCAACCCAAAGATACACAGTTTCCAAGAAATTTTGCTGCCTCCTTGACGGTCATTGGGCATTCGGTCTCCAGTAGGAATGGTGGTGGTGGTTCCCTAATAGCGGTTTCGCCCATGGCATTCGTATACCGGAAGCTTTCGACGAGAAAGCGAATCTTAGCTCTTAGGCTTAGCGAGGGCGCTGTCAATTTGCGTACGGACAGGACAGAGGGAGTTAGACCTTACCCTGCGGTACGGGGCAAGGACAGGCGCCAGTGCAATCTATTGGCCGGTGGGGCTTTAAAATCACGGCATCACAGAGAGCCGACAAAAGCAAATGGCCGTTTGCTCATCAGTCTCGTCTTTTTGGCCAATCCCAAGCTTTATGACTAACTCTCGGTGCTGTGCCATTCCTTCGGCCTGAATAGAACGCAAGACTCAATACCCCAAACCCTTCTAAAGGCTTCAATTCGAAGCCTCGGCATAGTCGACAGGTTCGTTGAGGCGCGTTTTCAGTTCTTTGATCCAAGCTCTTGGATTATGGCCGTGGATGAGACGCCCCAAGAAGCCCAGCCGTCCCGCTACATTGCCTCGGTTGTGCCGAATATCGTCCTTGGTTACGTTCCTGTACATTCCGAGGAAATCGGACATGCTGGTGGGCTTGGCAAACAGATACGTCGCATGGCCGAGCTGGGGGGTCTCCACAATTACGGCTTTCTCAAGCTCGAAAATGTATTCCGACCGAAACAAATAAAGGTAACGACCACGCTTGGAGAGCTGCCCGTAGTAGAAGGTGTCATATTCTGGCTTCCATGTGATCCGCGCGATGTCGAAATCGGCAGGCAAGTCTAACGCGGCGCAGAGTTTTTGCAGGTCAGCTCTCTCAACCGGCGTGGCTACGATGCGCGTGCGGATTTGATCGAGGGCGTCGGCAAATTGTCCGAAGCGATGGTACGTTTGCTGCGCTTCGGCGATTTGGTCAGTGATGTTTGCGGGAAGTGCGACTTCGATGCGGCTCGGCAAAGCGGTTTGCCACTTCACCCACGCTCCAGCGCGGTGCTGATATTTGCCACTCCGAATGAAAGTCGCCTTTACGCCGATCTTGCCTCCCAGTAGATGCTTCCACTGATTCCAACTCGAATCCCACAACAATGACAATGATGTTTGGTCGAAGAGTATTTCCAGTTTTCGGCGCGAATCTCGGCAAATTGCGTGGTCATCGCAAAATGCAACCTTTCGCAAAGGTGCTCGAAAGTGTCTGAACGGAGCCCTGGCTTTACGCTCATCGCCATGCTTGGCCTAGCCTGCGCAGACAGGCTCCCTCGAACCGCACGAGGAACGTGCCGTGACGGCACGGCACCACGCGCCTTCTTCACACGGAAACAGATGCGACGGCGGCGATAAGCCAGAGGCCAGCAGTTATTACGGCCACGAGAGCGCCTGCAACACGCCTGAGCCCGCTCCCGAACAGAGCCGTGACCAAGGCACCGCAACATAGGATCACTCCGATTAAGATAGCGGAAGTTTGAATAGGATTTCCCGGGTAAAACCTCACCCAGGCGAATCTTCCAGCCGCAGCATAGGCCAGGAACAAGATTTGGCTACTGCCAGCCATTGCGAGGGCAGTTGTGCCGAGCAAGCTCGCCGTTCTCGAGGGATGTTCCTCTGACGATTTGTGATGGCCATAAATCAGACCAAGAGATCCAAGCCCGAAGTTTGCGCATATTAGCAGCAGCAGAATTATGGTTGTCTGTTGCGGAATATGGATTTGCGCGATTGCGGGGACTGGATCAAAGCAGCCACCGGGACTGTCTATGTTGGTCTTACCTGCGTCTTCTGCATTACCGAGTTTCATCACTTCAGTGGTGGCCAGAAACCGTTCATTGGGTTGAAACCTACTTGCGTTCCACTCGCCTACTCTAACCAGCGTGGCTCCGAATGGTTTGCCGGTATCCATATATGAGACGTCAAAGACTACGGGGGCACGAACAGAGCGAAACCTCTCTATGTATTTTAGTGACGAGTTGTCGTAGAAGTTGAGCGAGCAGTCGACTAAGCCTTTCTGGAAGTGCAGGGAAGCTCTGTCCTTTTGCCCAATTGCCCCTTGCTGCCACATCATTTCGACCGTAACCCTCCTCAATGGGCCCGCGCTGCAGGCGCCGAGAGACAGGCTAGCAATGATGACGGCAATGTGTTTCGTCACGCGTCGTCGCATCGTACCCTCCTCTCGCAGCAGACTAAGCAACCAATTTATGCCAAGTCAGAGGGAGGTGCAAGTCCGGCTCGGGCTCGGACGGGCTCGGAAGAACTACTACGGTTTGAGCCGTGGGTTAATACCGCAAATTGTTTCGGCAAGCGGGTGCCACATAGTGCTAGGAAGCACCAATAATTCAGCCCACGGCCTGCGGGAAAGCGAGGCTAACCGGAATTCGCACTTGTCGATGAGCAATGCCTCGTCGTCGTGCTCGTCGCCCTCGTCAGGAATCCAAGCATCGCCGCCGCCTCCACCGCCACCACCACCTCCGCTATCTCCTTCGCCATCTGATCCGTCAGCTCCCGTAACGACGGCGCTTGCGTTTGAGGGATCATTACTGACGTCTGGGATCTCCTGATTGAAGGAGCCGAGATCGGATTCTTTCGTTTCTTGTATCGCAAGTAGATTGAACGGGTCCTGTCCAGATTGATACGTCCAGGCTTCGATTGAGGGAAATGCACTGCGCTCTCCCCCGTCTATGGATACAGTGCCGTCAGGGGAAATCGTCAAAGACATGTCGAGCAGGATTGGGTCAGCTGGCGCCCCAAACATCGAGAAGTCCGCGAACCCATTGACTGATGCGGTGTCGATTGAAACCGTCACGCTACCATCACTGTTGGCGACCATGTCGACGGGTCCTGTCGTATCACCTGTCGACGAGGCATCTAGTCCAAGAATTTCAACGTGACTGGGCGAGGTAGTGACGTCTCTAGTTGCAAAGCCGTTTTGCGGGTCGTAAATTATTGAATATTCGACTCGGTACGACGCATTCGGGTCGTTTCCAACCGGTCCCCGATTGTCGCCCAGGCCGCAGAACACAGGGCATGCACCCACCCCGACTGTCGGACTTGCGATGTAGAGGTCTATGCATACCCCGATTTGCCCGGGCTGAAGGCCTGCTGGTTGTGAGCACTCCCCGTTGGGGTCTATCATGCTCAGTGGATTGTTTAAGGCGTATGCGTAGCGGTTCCACGTTTTGGGATTCATGGGATTTACAGAGTGTATCCCTACCGGATCCGGTGAGAGCCAGCGCCCCTGAAAAGGAGCATATTCCCTGGCCGGAAAGTCATAGAGACCCGAAGCGGTGTCTTGATTTTGACCTGTGAATGCCACGTCCGTGCTCCCATATTGCGCATAGGATTGACCGAATGGCGAATACGCGGAATCCGAATAGATAGTCCGGGTGGTTGTAGACGCCAAGCGGGAACTGCCGAGCCAATCGGCATGCCGATAGTAACTCAGCCCGCTGGACGTGTACACTGCGGTCGCTCCAGATGGAAGGGACACGTAGGCTTTGCTGAGTGATTGACCGTTCATCAAAGCCAACTTGCTGCCGGTGGGTGTGTAGACGATCTGTGTGTAAGTGCCGCTGCGATTCTGCTCAACCATACGGCCCATCGCATCATAGGTTATGGAAACCGAGTCAATTGAGACGGGTCGTCCGTCAACATTCCAGGTGTAAGTATGGGCGCTGTCAGAGAGAAGATTCCCGTTCGCATCGTAAGTTGGCGTGAACCCAGGTAGCGAAGTGAAGCGATTTGTTGCACTCGAGTAGGTAGGCTGAAATGTACCGTTTCCGCTCATCGTTATGTTCCCGAACGGATCATAACCGAAGGTCTGCGACCACACCGCGCCGCAATTGCCTGATGCTAGACGCTTCAGATCGTCGAACAAATACGCACAGTTTTGTGTATTCGCCGAATTGAACGGATCGGTGATGCTCAGTGCCGATAGAGTCCGATTTTGGTTCCAAGTCAAATTCCCAAATACGGACTGTCCGTTTACCGTAAATTTGTACTGCGTGACGCGGCCTGTGTTCGGATCGTACATGAAGCTATCCGCGTCAGCCGAGCCGAAGGTAACGGACGTAGGCTCTTCGAATACATTGTACAGAGTACTCTGAACGGGGTTTTGGCCCGAGTTCGCCGTCACGGAGTAACCGCGCCCTTCCCCATCGACCCCGTAAGTCATGGCTGGCAGCCCTGGAAGCCCGCTCATCTGGTTAACCTCCCTGTTGGGCCAATAAGTTGACGTCAGGTGATAGTAGCCCCCTGAATTCGGCGTTGATTCATAAACATCGCTCACATCACCGCGAGCGCCATAGCTGTAGCCAGTGTCACTGATTTTCGTGCAGGTGGAACAGGTTGCCGTGTAGGCTTCCGCGAGCCGAGTCTTGGCGTTTGTCATCGCGACGCCATTCACTGTCGCCGAATCGTACACAAAATACTTATTTGGAGTGTTTGCCGCGTAAGAACCGGAATAGGTAATGCTGGTGATGCGATGCAATGCATCATACGCATAGCAGGACGTGTTACCGACCGCGTCAACCTTCTTAATGAGGTCGCCATTTGAGGTTCCTGAACACCCTGACGCCGAGTCGAAAGTGTAGGTCGTCGTGCCGGTCTCAGGATTCGTTTCAGAGGTCATCCTGCCAAGCATGTCAAAGACGAAGCTCCTGGTTTGCATACTCGTGCCCTGCGCATTCTGGGTTACACCGGTCAGGTCTCCCAGGGTATCGTACGTGTACGTGGTCCAATAGCCCGTCTGGGACGAGGTCTGAGCACAGCTTCCGCTTCCGCTGGCGCTAGTAATTTCGCAAACTGAGGTGAGCCTTCCAAGACCGTCAAATTCCAACTGCTTTCGCTTTGTATTTTCGCCTATGGGTGCGGGGCTCAGAACTCGAAGAGTATCGTTTTGTGTATATGTTTTGGATAATACACCACCGCCGCCGTCTGTGGTTTGTGTGACTCGCTGCAGCGGGTCGTAGAGATTAACCGTCGCCGGCCCGGAAGGGTTGGTCTGGCCTGAAGTTCCCACATAAGGAATCGTAGTACGGTACGGATGCCCGAGAGCATCATAGTCTATTTCAACTGAATCGAAATTCGCTGACCCCGGCGCCTGCCTCAGTTGTGACAGCTTGGGACGACCTAAGCCATCAAGGGTCGTCAGGACGTCCTGAGCAGATTGCCCTCCGTTGAAAAGCAGAACGCTCTCTGAGATATTGGCGCCTGTATATGTGAAATTCGTCGTATTACTTTGGCCGTCTGCCACAGAGGCTGGTCGCCAGTAGTACGCGTCGGTAAAGCTTGTGGTCGCGATTTGACCATTCTCATCAGTAACCGAAGTTATGACTGCGCCCACACAATTCCAAGCCATTGTCCGCGACAGACCAAGGGGCATACTTAAGCTTGTTACGAACGAATTTCCGCACGAGCCGGTGCTGCTGTAGTTGTAGGTCGTGACTGTGCCGTTTGTATCTGTCAACGTCTGGGTGTTTCCCGTATCATAATAAACATATGTGCGGTTAAGGTTGGTTGTACCTTGAACCAATCGAGAGACAGTGGTCAGATTCCCGCGGGACCCCGATATTCCGCTGTGTTGAGGCGCTCCAGATGTCGCTGTGACAGCGCTCTGATCGTATCCATAGCCGACCTGTGCCTTGGTGTTGCCGCTCCCGTCTTGTATTGTGACCGTGGCTGGTCTCCCCACAATGTTGTTACCCAGGCTCGCATAGCTCGTCAGCGTCTTTCTTAACAAAGCTCCAGGCGCTCCACTCCCATAGTCGTACTCGTCAAACTCCGTCGGCAAGCCGTAGCCATTGATAAAGGTATCTGTCTTCGACTGTTTGCCGCCTGGAAACTGCATAGTCACCGTGCGCCGTGTGGTGGGTGTCGCCACTGCAGTTGTCGTGCAATTTGATGCATTTCCGTTATAACAAGTGACCAGCGTCTGCAGCAGCGTGCCGGACGTAGAGGAGCCTTGATAAATCTGACGCTGCGTTTCGTAGAAATTGTTTGTGCTGGTGAGAGCAGAATCTTTTTCAAAGTCGATCACGGTCTGATTCGCAGTTGGGGTCGTCGGGTCGGTGATTGTAGTTTGCCAGTGATTACCAGAGACCTGCGTCCGGGCGTAAGTCCAAGTGCCGTCGGGAGTCGTTCGAGTAAGAGTGGCGGCCGAGCCGTCGGCGCACACGATCCCATTGTTGCCGCCGGAGTAGGAGTAGGAGATCGTGCCGCCCGTTGCAAGCGTGACGGAGGCGAGGCGGCCTGTGACGAAACCTGAGTGACCGGGCGTCGGTTCGTAGCTGAGTGTGTATTTCGACCCGTTGGGAAGGTCAATTTCACTAACAAGATTTGCAGTGGTCGTGCCGTTCGAACCATACTCGCCGGTGCCAGAGCAGCCGAAATTCGTCTCAATGGAATAGTTAGTGTACTTCATAGCGTACGAGGCGGAAGCGCCAGAGGGAGCGGCATAGGTAAAGATCATGGGACTGCTTGGTGTGCCCGAGCCAGAAACGGTGAGAACAGGCGTTGTGCTACTCAGCGTATCGTAGAAATGGCCGCTGTTGTCAGCTGTGATCTGGTTACCGTTGCGATCTGTCGTTGTTGCAGATCCCGAGCTAGTATTAAGAGGTGCGCCGACAACCTTACCGTCGCTGCCATAAAGAGTGGCGGAGACGCTAGGGCCCGGTTGAGCCGTGGCCTGAATCGTAAAACCGGAGCCGTCCGCAGCTACTGTGTTTAGGCTACCACCGCTGGGAGTACACGGGTAAGTTATGACGGTAATCCTCCCGACAAACAAATGAGAGACGCCAAATGGATCGTGGTAAACGAAAGGTCCGATAACCGAGCGTTCGAAATACCTTTGGCCATGGCTGTCCTGACACTGTCCACCGTCCAGCTCTTGGTATGAGATATATCCCGTAGCCATCTGTGTGACGCCCCGCCAGCCCCAGTTCGTGACCGGGGTCCACGTTGTAGTGCTGCCTGAAGTGACCGGGTACCAGACAGAAGAGTCATAACCGAGATCGTAAGTGAAATTCGTGCCGCGGCCGGGTTTGTGGAGGACGGAGATGGACCAGTGAGCGTTGTTGTTGCCCAGATTAATGATGTCAGGACCGCCGCCGAATGAGCCCAACGGAGGAGTGCCGGGCTGGACTTGGGCAGAGGTGTTTGGAGGAACTAAGCACGCAACGAGGTAAGTAAGCAAGGAGAACAGGACAGTGGCGAGTGAGGAGTGGCGAGTGGCGCGCAAAGAACGAAGAGTGCGTGACATGAGTTCCTCCTAGGCAGGGCTTAAAGCCCAGCCTCTACAGTGAAATTGCTGGCCGAGAGGCCGCTGTTGAGGGCGGCGTATTGGAATTGGAGGTCGAGGAGGAGGCTATTGTTCAGGAATTTCTGAACGTTGAAGGGAACCAGGGGAGAAGAGGCACCTGCCAGGCTGAAGCCCCGCGCAACAGACGAGACGGGGCGGTAGTCGGAGAAGCGGATTTCCACTGGGAGATCGAGGAGGACGTTGTCATCCGGGTGGGTGTTGAAGGCAAGAGCCACAGGGAGGTGGGTGCTGGGGTCAAGGAAGATTTCGGTTTGTGTGAGATGCTGCTTTAGCGACGTACTGGTGGGAAACTGCTGGAAAGCAGTGATGTGGATGACGGATTGGCCATCGCGGGCTTCCGGGTCGACATAGGTGATGACGGCGTTAGGCGCCGAGAGCAGGCTGGAGATGGTGAAGGCAGGGAACCAGCCGGGGTCGGTGAAGAGGTTGTGGTTGGAAATAGCGTGCTGAACGCCATCGGGGCCAGACCATGAGCCAACTGGTTTGGGACCGGAAGTGTTGCGCAGTTCGCTGCGAGGGCCGGAGGGGAGACTAAGCTCGAGGCGAGCGCCAGTGCCAGCGATGGCTTTGAGTGTGGCCGCGCCGGATTCATCTTCGGAGCCGACAATGCGGCGGGCCGTCCCGGAGAGAGTAACGTCCGTAACCGATTGGCCCCCGGTGAGGACCGCCAGGGATTGCTGGAGAAGACTCAGCGCCTGATGGCTGCTCTGCTCGGCCGAAGTGCCGGCTGGCTGGGCGAGCGCCGGAATCACGAGCGCAAGGGAGAGAATTACGGCGACGTACGTTCTTGGGAGACACATAGAGCCTCCAAATTCTGGGGCGGTGTGCCGGAACGAGCAGTGCGGCGGGACCACCCTATTAAATTCCCCGGCGGCACTGAGTGGGTAGGCCACTCGGGTTCGAGCGGGGCAAACGTTGCTACGGCCGATGCCCTCAGGGCAATAGCCAACATGAGACGGAATGTGCAAACAAGAGACGGTTTGTGCATTTCAATTTCAAAAGCTGAGACGCCCAGATCCGACTTGGGAAAGACGAGTAGTCATGGAAAAGAATTGGAGCTTCCGTACAAACGCACATCGCAGAAACTCCCTCTAAGAGGAGTTAGGCTAGGATGTCAACTCTCGACGTCGATGCGTCGGCCTACTTCTTTCTTGTCTCTTCCCTTGTCGGGAGAGACAGCTTGTTTTTCATCTTGAAGAAGCTGGAAGATTATCCGAGAACGTAGTTGTGCCGGGGAAAAGCCGCAGGCCCGCTTAATGGCCCGAGCGAAAGAACGAGGAAACTTGAAGCCAAGCTCGAAGGACAGTTCCTTAATTCCTAACGTTGGGTGCGATTCCAAAATACTTTTAACCCTTTCGACCAACAGTTCGTCCCGAAGATCGCGGAACGTGTTTCCTGTGATTATGTTTATCGCGTTCTGAAGCGTGCGTCTGCTAACGCACAATTCACGCGAAAGGTCCCCAAGCGGGCATGAGGGGGTTCGTCTCAGCTGATGGAAAACGGCGTTTAGGAGCAGTTGGTGTTTGTGTGACATGGAGAAGCTCAATTCGCCGAGTACGCTATGGAAGGTTATTTCGGCCCCCATTATCTCTACCTTGCTTGGAATTCCAACCAAGTGCCCTTTCAGAGGCCATGACGTGGCGAGCCTCGTCCATGCGGGCACGTATCATCCTCTCTTCTACTATCGCGGCCGGACCCGGTTGGCTCGATGACATAATCGGGAACGCCGTGTCGATAATGGCTTTCCTGGAGTTCACCGGAAGGATAGGCTCCACAACGCTGAGGAAAATAGAAATTGAAACAAAGAGTCGGCCGAGTCGCATGTAACCTCCGACGTATGCTCTACGGACCGTTCGCGTCGTAATCGGTGAAAGCGTGGGCGACGCTAATTTTCTAAACAGCAGCGAGTCGATTGGCTGGAGAGTTGGACGGGCGATTCTTATGGCAGCGGTTAAAACATGTCAATAGTACTGTGTAACAATAGCCGAAATAGGTCTTCTCGTACTGGTACCGTTCCTTCATCTGCGTTCAAGGGCTCAGCTATCGAAGGCTACAGGATTAACGAGGGTGTGAAACGTGCAACGCCTGATATGAGGGGCTATCCTTGATTCACTGGAAATACGTTGGGAGGTGCATGTGACCCCACTCGGGGCCCAGAACCCAGGCGTGTGGCAACCAGTAATCTCATGTGAGCTTGGCAATGACAAAAAGACAATGAAAATCGTTTTTGGTTACCCAAACCGAGAAGACCCGGTCACTGAGCGGTTGCGAAAGAACTGATATTTCAGCTGCGGATATCTAGAAAATTAGTTATTCTAGAATGGGTTGGTGAAAAGCTACGAGAAAAATGGCAAAGACTTTCGTTCTCGGATCTATTCTTGTCCTGATTTTTCTCACACCGGTGCAAGCGCAGACGGGGAACAGCGCGCAGGCGGATACCAACCCGACGGCGGCAAGTCAGGTGCTACCGGGCACACGGACAGCACTGTGATAGACCCTGCGCTAAGAACGGCCAAAAAATGTTTCGAGTGCTTGCTCTTCGCCCCGCTGTCCAGCGAGTATCAGCTGCTCCTCGCTCTCTGACGGCTCTCGCCTTGGATTGTCAGTCATAGATGCCTCCCTATCGGTACGCACTTTCGTTTTTCGCGAAAAAACTCGTCTGCAGCGATGCGGATGGGAAGTCCTTATCCGATGTACACTCGTGCCGGAAACCAAGCGTCGCCACACAGTCCGCGTCCAGTTCGACGGCCACTGATCGGCGCAGCAGATCGACGGAAACTATCAG